>APMI01002428.1_pt1 | contig 216372 bp, 167 predicted proteins | sample 667938 | NCBI WGS metagenome assembly APMI01 (sample SAMN01084076, study PRJNA167559) | wastewater metagenome | biome: Wastewater | place: Denmark: Ejby Moelle, Odense | collected 2011-11-28
CTATATATTTCCTATTTAAATTTATAGATTATATAATGCAATATATTGTTTTCAATAGTTAGCAATAACAGGATTTGCTGATCTGCTACACTGATAGCTTATTCTCGATGCAGTTTTAAATATTCAATAGTTTTAATAATGAAACAGCCTATTTTAGTGAATATATTATACTGCTTAGTCTACTGCTTAGTCTACCCTCTATTAGACATACCCACTAGGCTCAAAATGTCTTATCTAGAGCCTCAGTCAATTATGTATGATATATTCGCAAAGTAGCCTCTGTTTTATGGTTTTTATTTTTATCCAAAAATGTAATGGAGTTATTATACATACTCGCCATATTCTTGTTACGCTTGCAAATGAATTTAAAAATCAATACGAATTGTACGTATTTTAAGCATATCTAAAGTCCATCTCATTATGCTGAGCAATAAGCCGGATACAATTTGAGAATGAATACTATTTCAGCCCTGTGAAATATTTATTACGCATTAAATATGGACATCAATAGTTTCCAACTTGTCAGTCAACCAGCACTCAACAAATTAACCGAATGCACAGGACCTTTCGATGCTCACGTTACTGAGATGCAGCAGGAATCCGACTGCTTTCGGGATGACCTGAATGAGCTTCACACATGGAACCAATACCTCGATCATTTTGAAGTTAAGGCTAGTCTGTACTAAAACATGCAGACCAAGGTGGTGCTTTTGCTCGATACAGCATCAGGCTAGCTGATGGTGGCCAAAACTACGACAATGATAGAACCCAACACATCAATTTCGAACCACTTGATTCATGAAACCTAATTCTACTGCAAAACAAAGGGAGCCCACTTCAAACATCTGATGAAAACGTAAAATTAATATATATTTAGGTAATTCATGGTGACACAGGGCACGAGAACAATAAGGCTTATGAAACTAGCATGCAGGGGTGATATTCGGTCATTCATTTTCAACTTTTCCTACAGCTGCACTAAAAACTAAAAACTGGAAAGACTACAAACGGTTAAGAATATACTGTGGCAAGTCATCAAAGGAGTCGAGGAGGCTCACCAGTTGGGCTATGCTCTTAGGGACATCAAACCTGAAAACATCCTTGTGAGTCATGACAAAACACTGATGATTGCTGATTTTGGCCTAGTAGCGCCATTTGACTTAATTGACGAGTCCATTTGCGGAACGCCCGAGTATATGGCTCCGGAGAGACTTGGCAAGAAAAGAGCCACTTTGCCAATTGATGCTAGCGTTGATATCTGGTCTTTGGGAGTCCTTGCCTATGAACTAATGATGGGATATACGCCTTATGCCTATGAAGAGAACGATATCAGCGGACTTCTAGAAAGCATGTACGGAGGCTACGTGAGCTTCGATGATTAATTGCCTAGCTACTGCAAAAAATTTGTCTTTAGCATGCTACAAACCAACCCAACCAAAAGGCTGACCCTTACCAAAATAAAAGAGCATAATTTTTTCGAAGGTTTTAAATAAAAACCTCTAGCATTGACCTCCAGATGTAAATGCTAGCTTACTTTTTGATATTAATATACTATTATTTTACATTTATAGTAAAACGTCGTATTATGCATCAACACTATAAGATCAACAATCAACTTGGTAAACCATCACTGGTTGTCTGTAGCACATCGACCTTTGATTAATTGCTTAAACCCTGTTGATAATCTTACAATTTAATCTCATTAGTTTGTAGCATATGGTTGAGATCTTCATGATTATATTGCTGCTTCTTTTCACTTTGACTTTGCTTCTGCTATTTGTTCCCAAACAAAATGCTTTTAATGAGATCAAGCTTTTTCTCAGCTGATCGATGCCCAACATCAGATGACAAAACTCGCTTTATTTCCTTGTTCACAACAAAACAGTGCTGTAATTATTCTCTGGAGACAAGATCCAAAGGCTCATTCTTTCGGCTTGAGCATGAGGCAAATATTTTTTCTTAGTTATTCAAACCTTGGGTTGGAAGTTTTATTTGTACACTTAAGGAACCTTTTCGCTTTCTGGCGCTCTAAATATATAAATTCATTTTTACTTAAATGTAGCTGTAATTGACAATAAAATATTTTCGAAACCATTGTATCAGCTACAATATGTCCTGAGTTTTCTTTTGTGAGATTCTTTCAGCCTAAAATGGACTAATTTTTACATCAAATTTTTTATCGATTCCCATTGCCAACATGGAGGTTGAAAGGATCTTTAAATTGGCAAGATTTTAGTGCTAAAGTTTAGCACTAAGATTGATCTTTTGTTTGCGGATTTTGCCATCACTAAAAACATCTAAAAGCTGACAGAACACAACTCCATTGCTCAGCTATTCTATGTTTTGCACCCTATTCTGAATATATAGTAATTTACGTTTGTTACTTCGTAGATCCAGGCGATAAGCTCCTTCTTTGTGTAAAGATTGGAATCCGAAGCCTTGCTTACTGTGCTTATCTTCATTGCTGCTGGTCTGTATATAATTAAATACTTAGCAGTCTGGAATTATATAAATATAAATAACATTAATTACATCAAAATTAATCATAAGGCCAAACCCTTAAGCACTCGTCGGTTGCCCGTTTCGAGCTCATTAACTGACTAGTCAAAGAGTGAAAATTTATTTTTCTTCTTCTGGCCAATTTCAAGGTTAATGCTGTCCTCCTTTCTTTCAGATCTCTCCTGTTCCTATACTTTAAAGGTCTCGCTCATGATCAGCTTGTTTTGTTCAAATTTTACAAACAGTTCGCTTACTTTCTTAATTTTAGGGTGCTGCGGGTTGAGTGTATTCAAGTAGTAATCAAATTGTTAAGTTTGACGCTGTAAACAAGACACGCACACAAGAGGGTCCTTGGTCACCAAACATTAAGTGTGATAGGCATGGCCGCACCTAAAATGGACTGACTTGTTTCTCTTAACGATACCGAACTTGCAGGCTTGACAGAACGAACTTGTGCTATAACAGTGCAGCTTAGACTCGTAGTCTTCCATTAACTCATGTTGCAATGATGCTGATATTAAATTAGTGGCGATGTATAGAATGTTGATGGAGTGAGATAAGTTGGCCATAATGTTCACGAAAGCTTTGGACATCGTACCTCCCATATTCAAATTTTTATATTTGTTCTCCAACAGATCAACTGTGTGCTCAATTGGACAGTTTGAAGCTAAATTTTCCATTATAAGTCCGTTAATAAACTCAAAAACTTCTATTTCTCCTTCAGGTAAGTTAGATTTCTCATATTTTTTGTAAAGATCAATAAAAGAGTCTAACAATGATTCCCAAATTTATTCAGAATGATTCTTTTTGCAAACTTATATAACATTATCTAAAATTTCCTTAATTTTGATATAAGGAGCTGTGTCCTATTCATCCTATGCATAGTTTGATCTCTGTTATAATAGTTAATCAACTCTTAAAGCTGCAATTTTGACAGAAGCTGCGATGTTACCCATACGCTCATATAGATACTCCATGCAGTCATATACTCGATATTTTTCACAAATTTTAAGCGTTTCCTCAGTTGTGAACCTGGGATTCTTTTTGAATGAGTCAATTAGTTGTTCCTTCTTTTGTCTTGCCATCAATTCCACATAGCGAGCAATTGACTGGTCACTCAACTTTTATTTCATCTGCACCAAGTTTTAGTTGTTGATGATACCTTATAAAAACTGAAGTTGTAGAGCTTCCTTTCCAGAAAGCGCTTCTATCAAAGTATCCTGCACCTCTTGGATAAAATTTTGGATAATGTTTATTGTACTTTGAGGGTCCAGTTCTACCATCCACTAGATATTTTGAGTAATGCAGTTCGCCATTTTTCTCTTGTCTTATTTTCTTTTCTCCAATATCAGTCTTTTAAAAGAGTTCTATAAGAACTCAAATACTAATTTTTGAGTTCTGCCAACCGACTTCTTATAAATTTAAATGCACTATTTGAAGCGACCTAACAAAAAGTTAATCTAAGCTTGGAAGTCTGTGAGATTATGGACGGCTGCATTGGCCAGAAGGGTTGGGAATTTCGTTTTAATGTATTCATTACACTCGTAGTATACAAGTGTTAAAATTTTGTTAATATATCGGGACGCGAGTATTTTATCCAAGCTCTCAGCTGATTCTTCTTCAAACTGTTCCTTAAAATGTTCTAATACCTTTTCTTCGAGACCATACTTCATAGTCTGAATAGTTGTGTAGTTTTCAATCAGCGAAATCAAGATGTTGAAATATTTTTCTTCAGTGAACTTTACTGTTTTGTAGATTATGATAGTACTCAAAAACAGGTTATAATAGACAGCTGCTTTGTTCTGACTACTCAGAGCCAAGCTTAAGTATTATTATATGGCTGAAAGTAGCAGTTCAAGTTGCTCGCATCCTTCTCTTCGCTTTATCCAATTAACCACTTTTACATTCGAGAATTTTAAATAAGATTTTGGAGTTTAGCAAATAATTTGTGAGTTTTCAATAGTAAAATAAAAAGCTAAAGTTTACAGACAATATTCTGTTTTTATTTGTAGCAGTCCTGTAATGATCTTCTCAGTAAGAAAATGCGTAGACAGGATTCGAATCATTTAAGCATACTTCTCGAATGAGTACTCCTTAAGAGCCCAGTTTCTTTGAAGACACAGCTGCAAATACCATAGAGCTTTAATTGCAAACATGGCTGCATAATCAGTATTTTTCTGCTTTTTGTAGTTCTACGAGATACCCCACAACTTGACAAAAGGGGTCACAAACTAGCTCTCGTTGCCTTGGGTGCAAACGTGAGCCAAACTGACCACCAGATTGTTCTTCAACAGGCATTCGATTACAATGTTGCGGTCTATTTTGTTAAGATCAAAAAATATGGCTAACCTGTCTATCATGCCCAGATTTTCATGGTCTGCGAAGTATCTTAACGTGCTTTTCAGTTGCTAATCGGGGATAAACTTAATTCGGCCATGTTCCACGAACTTTGATAATGCTTCATAAAATAGGTGTTCAGCATTTTTATACGAAGAGTCAGAATCGCTTACTGTAAGAGCTGAAATAATTTTGTCTTTTGCTATCTCAAACAAGAACGTAAACTCTTCAGTTTCTACAAGAAATTCAATAGGGGTGACTATCATTTTAAAGTATTCGTCCTCTTGGTTGAGGTACTAAATAATTTTATTGATGTTGGGCATATTCTTCAACATTCCTAGCTTTTTATTGATATATTAAATAGACAGCATTTGGATAGCCTCACTTATTTCAGCTTAGCAGCCTTCAACACCAAGCTAAAATTTGTTTACCTTTTTGTGTATAGCAATGAAGAAGAGCATGGCACATTCGAATTTTTGCTGCACCCTCATCATTTTGGTGATAACTCTCCAATCGCAATAGTGGTAAAGCTCAAATTTCTTCTGGGTTAAAAAGTACACTTAGTTGCTTGGGTACTCGTACTCGAAGGTGTCTGCGTAGGTCACAAGAGGAGCCTGATTGACCAATTCTCTTTCATAATCAGCAAGCCCAGATTCATCTCTGCTTTCTGCCGATGTCTCAGATTGTTTCTTTGTTATGACAACACTCACAACTCTTGCCTATAATTAATACTATCATTACTTGTAGTTGTTCAGGTGATTTTTATGTGAATTTTTAGAGCCCTTTTGTTCTAAACTCTCTCTCAAAAATATCAAGCTGCTTTGTGTGAAAAATGATAACAGTGTTATCTTCAGTGATCATGAATATTTCGTTTTTCTTGATAAACTGGCAAAAAGCAACAACTCCTTCATCTACTTTGAGTGGATAAGATTCGACCCATTCACATTTAATTATAATTTAGCCGTTAATATATTTTTAGATTTCGCGGAGGGCTAAAAAGTATACTTCTGATCCAAAGGTGTACGTCAGAATAAGTTTGTCCCCACTGATGAACCTAGAAGGCGCTTCAATTTTAGCCTCACCCCAGGATGTTGAATTGACTGTGATATCAGGGTGCTTTCGAATGTGGTCGATCGAAATGAAATCATCTAGCGATAATCTAAAATGGTTGACTTTCAAAATGTATACGACATTGACGGCACTTACACATACTAAGCTACAATCCTTATAGTCTGCATCTTTTCTTAGGTAGAACTTGAAGAAAGTTGGTATTTCTGCCATTTGAGTGACTGGGTACTCAAGGTTACCAATTACCTATTTACTGAGCTTGACTGATAGTGTTGAAAACATGCTTTTCTATAAGCGATGGACAAACACTTTCCGACCCTCGCAAGTCAGTATTACGATGCTTTCAAAAGATTTAGGGACTGATAATATTTTGAGAAAAGATATCTTTTTTTGACTAAAGCCCTTAATGGCTTTGATTAGCTTCAGCTGCAGAGTGTACACTTCTAGTCTGAGATCAGCGAACGCGATGATTAGATGGGTGGGTCCGTAAGCAAAAGCAGTGACTCCTTTAACATCCATGAAGGTTTAGTTTATGAGCAGCCCATTTCCATTGATGCCAAGCATGCATGTGTTGTCTCGATACTTTATCATTCTTTCGATTCTTCTGCTTGGTATTTTGAACTGGATAATTTGGTTAACATCCTCTGGAGTGAAATGCTAGAGGAACTTCACCCCTTCCAACATGGTTTCCGAAAGAGGGAAGCGGTAAGGTTCAGGAGATGGTATGTTAAAGTAAGGCTAGGGCACTGGCGTTTATGGTACTGGGTTAAAAAGTATGCGCTCCACAACCGCAATTTTCTTCTTGCCTTTCTGCTGCATAGATAGTAGATTTTATGATTATAATAAGTCCAATTTATAATTGAAGTCCGACAAATAATTACAGAAGACTTAACAATTATAATAAAATAGCATAGAGTTTTATATTTTTGTTTCTAATTCTTTAATTATTTTAGAGATTACTTAAGACTAAATAAGTTTTTATAATTTAAATAATTGCATGATTGGGCAAATGGGTGAAAGGTATAAAGGCGCTCTACAATAAAATAACAAATTCGTAAGAGATGAAATATAAATGATCCTAAGTGGAGCTCGTGTTTCCTCATTTTCCAGAGAACTAAAGCCTCGATAAAAATAACTCAGGAAAGATTTAACGGATGTACTTAATTTATTTTAGACTAGCTAACTCGGCAAGTGGCAAAAACAGGAGAAATAAGTCCGGACTTATGGGTGGAATATCGTAACTTTCTGACCATTTTGGTGAAGTAAACTCTGGACCGGTTCCAACAGCAATACAAAGACAGTAATACTTTCGAGTAAGAGAAATAAGTTATTCTGCAATATATGGTATTCTTTGATAAGTAACACATTATTAATGTTTAGAGCCCCCTTTACAATTCAAAGAATCTCATAACTCACTTTATAACCTGAAAAGTACTATCGGTCAGCCAGAAAACTGCTTTATGCATATGAAAAGCTAGTAAACGTTGCAGATCCAGATGAAAAATGATGAACTATGGTATTACATGTATGATGCTTTATTTGCTTGCAATTCCAATAAAAAAATTGTAAAAACTTTATAAAAGCAAGATATTAATAACTGTTTAAATGACTAAGAAGCAAATACTTCAAGAGTCGGATAGTTTAGTTGTATGAGATCTTAGAATGTATTAAAGATCAGATATCCATTGTAGATTTCATCTGCTGAAATTTTTTAAATCCAGCTGCGATATTTTTGCGAAGATCTTTAGTCTCGCCTTCATCGTCCGAGCCGTAGTAATATATTTGTAATTATCTAGCTTTGTATTCAAAAATATCCTTCGGAGATTTTATGAAACTTGTTTATGTTTCTTCTTCCGAGTTATTGAAAGTGCGGTAAATAGTGTCATTGTTTCTAAACAAATTCATATTCATGTAGTCGCATCTCTCATCGGGCACCTCCACTTATTATACAATTGGTCTCTCCTGGACAACGGGCTGCTTGGGTACTTGCTTGTCGCTGAAGACTCTTTCGTAGCTGAGTCCGAATGAATCGGCTATGCTTGTTACTGAAGACAGAAACTCTGCAATACTTTGCTTCTGATCATAAGTAGAGGCCACTAAATTTTGGATTTCATTCTATTTGTTGTCCTCGTCTTCTACCTGCAATTTTTTAACATTTTCAGCGTCAATTTGCAATTTTTTTAGCCTTTATTTATCTTTGACTCTGAGTTAAGGATCAAACTGAGGGAAGAAATTCGGCGATCCAAAAAATTGTTTGCAATCATTGTGAAAGTTGGTGAGTTGCAGTTGAACTTGTTTAAATTTCAGCTATTCTCTTAATTTAATGCGTTATGCTATTTTAGTAGCTAGCAGAAACTCCTCTTCCATTTATTGAGCGATTTAATCTTCTGGCAGTCTGTTGTTTCTCCTCAAATTTCTTTTCTCTTTTTATCGAGGTTTAAAGGCAAGTAGGTGATTGTACTCGTCCGGATTTGGATGCCAAAGTTCTCGTAGCATGGGAAACTTAAGCTACTCTCTTCTATTTTTCCAATAATTGTAAAACACTTAAGTAAACTGATCATAGTTTGGCATAGTTGTGAGCTCTTTATATTATCTCTCGACGTAGCTGGTCATCCAAGTTTTAATTCTCGGTAGAGTGGGATCCTTACCTGCTTTCTTTTCCAACTCTATAAAAGCTTTGGACAAGAACTCGGGATTGAGGATTACTTTGCCGTTGAGCTTGAATTTGTTGGCGTGCCCTTGCAAAAAAACATGATCGACCTCATTGAGCTCATAGCTCTCCAGCTTCGGCAAGTTAAGCTCGTCAGTTATTCTAATGTAATTAGGTTCGATTTTGGCGAACTTTTTGGGCTCGGTTACCCTCCTGCCTGTTTATATTTTGGGGATGATAATATCCTATTTCTTGCTGGCTGCAGGGGCGGCAGTCTCAGCCTTCGCAGTGATGTTGATCACAAGTTAGTTATTGTCGGTGTCGAGGTCATCGAATGCTGTCTTGGATTATACTAGTTTGAAAGGTTTAGTCCAATCTAGCTGCTTTCCTCTGTGCGCCCTCATCACTAATTTAAAATAAATATTATAATTTTATAAAATCTTTACCGACTTATACCTGTCCAATACTATTACCTTCACATTGTTGTCTCCTAAACTGGTCTCTCTATTATATCTGAATTATTTCAAGGTATAACAGATAATTATATAATGACTAATTCTGTTGCGCAATTATTGCTATTGTGCATGGTTATATACTAAGTAATTAAGTATATAACAATTTATTACCAACTCATGTACTCCGAAATGGAGGCCTACTAGAAGATCATGAAGATCGGCGAGGGAGCATACGGAGCAGTATATAAAGCTCGCAACATATACACCAACCAGATTGTGGCCCTCAAAGTGACCAGGTTCGATTCCGATGATGAGGGTATCCCCAGCACCACTATTAGAGAAATCAGTATTCTTAAAACTTTGAACCACCCGAGCATCGCGAAGTAACTTAGCGATTAGCAAAGAATTCTTGACATCAATCATAGCGTTGACAAAGATCAATTCATTTGTCAAATAGTTTTCGAGTTCATGGACGAAGACCTGGCCAAGTTCATCCGCCGACGCAAGGAAGATCTCAATTAGCACGAATTCAAAGTACTTTTTGTAATATATAGGCAATTTTTAGAAAAATTATGGAAGGAGTGGGTTATCTTCATAGCCGCAGTGTATACCACCGGGACCTCAAGCCTCAGAACATTCTGATAAACTCTCACAACGAAGTGAAAATAACTGACTTTGGACTCAGCAGAGTGATTATAAATTCAAGCAGAACTTTCTCAAAATAGATTTAGACCCTCTGGTATCGTTCCCCTGAACTGCTTTTGGGAGTTAAGCATTATGGCAAAAGTGTTGATGTTTGGTCCCTTGGCTGTATCTTATATGAGCTAGCAGAGAGAAAAGTATTATTTAAGGGGGACTCTTAAATTAGTCAAATTTTTGCCATATTTTAACAGCTAGGAACACCAAAGCTCATTGACTGGTCGGATGTAATAAACTTACCTTATTTTAAAGTAAAAATGTAATAAATTATAGCGAACATTTCCAAAAATGGTAGGCAAAGGTTTTTGTCTCCAAAATTTAAGCATTCAAGGAAAAGACTTATTGAGTAAACTTTTGGAGATCAATCCAGTTAAGCGAATAAGTGTAGATGAAGCCTTAAAGCATCCATTTTTTTAGTAACACTGATACCTAAAATTGATTTGCGAGTCGTTGAAAATAAATTATATATAATACAATGAGTAAATACCAGACTAATAAATACAGGAGCGCACAGAATTCTCCAAGATATAGTATTACTAATAACGTAGAGGCCCATAATTTTCGCTCGTCAAAACTTATAAATGCGCTAGGATCCAATCAGTTTTTGAGGGAAACTGATGAAGTAGTTTCGATTGGCTGCATCCAGACCATAGCTGCAAAAATTAGACAAAGATAACTACAAATATAGCAACTCATTAAACAGTAACTATCTAAGTTGTAAAATTCAACTCTATCCAATATGGAGCTTTAAATTAGTCTGACCCGATTAAACAAGGTACTGCGGTTGATGGATATCGTATGCAATTTAATTAGTAAAAATATTAAAATAGAAAAGACTCACAGTTTAACTCTATCCGACAAATAAATCATAAAGCCATAAAATATAAAACAGTCATCATGGGAAATATATGAATAGAATCAATAAAGAATAGAGTAGACAAATAAATAGTTAAATGACAATTCTAGGGATAATAAAATGGATTTCCAGCAAACGAAATCAAATAGCGATATTATTGTTGATGTTTCGGTAAACAGTCCGATTCAGCTTCAGAAAGATCCAGTCAGATTTTCAAACAGCTTATAATTCAGCATTATACTCGGAGAAGTTTAGAGCTTACTGCCTTAAAACAAACCTATTGTCAGCCATAATGAACCCCTTAAAGAGTAAAAAATGACTAACCAGATCGGTTAGTTAACAGAAAAAAGTATAGTTGTTGAGATGGCAAAGAAAATTAAAAATTTTGTTAAAATATCCATCAATAGTTTAAATATGTGCAATTATCTGATGTGGAGTCGAAGCAATTTACCATGTTTCGAATAAATGAGAAACAAAATTTAGTAGATCTCTCACACTTTCAACACTGAATATAAGGCCAACAACGGATGTATAAGTGTTGATTTTTGTAGAAGTATCAAAGAAGGAGTGTATATGATATATGAATAGCTGCACCGCTAATATAAACGAATATTAAATTGATATTTCTGTATTGTAAATCCAAATTATAAGAATGTACTCATACACGGTGACGGGCGTGAATCGAATCCATGGTCCTGAACCCAACTAACCGCAGCTCCGTATCCGTTGTAAGTGCGAGAGAGACCTGATTCAGTAGTAGATATACACTTGCATATCGTGTTCAGGATACTGCTGCCATTATTGTACCATTCCTGACATCATAATGTTCCAGTGTCGGAACTGTAGTTTCGTGGCAGAGTCTAACAAGACAAACAAGTGCAGATTCTGCTTTTCTTGCCCTTACTGCTCCAATGTGCTCACCGTCACTAAGACACCCGAAAAGTACTTGCTCTAGCACGTAGGAAGTGCATCATGTGGTGCCAGTATTGCTACTGGACTAGTAAGGAAATCGAAATTGTCGCCGATAAAACCGAAGACTTATTCGATGCGCTCAATAAAAATTCCACTGGTTTGAGAGGTCATGAATAAAAAATTTACAATGCAACGCAAGCCTTATTTAAATAAATAGCCACCATTGTCGACTATGAAAATCAAGCATCCAGATTTTCTAATACTTCCCGACGCACATTTAGAAAAAATCAGTAATAATCTCTTCAAGATTTAAAAGTTCAGATGTAAAAAAATTGTGAAGGGTTAATGAAAAGGCTAAGTTTAGATGATTCTTGTGATGAATTCGATGGATAGATAAAAATTCCTCAAAATTTAACATTGCAAGCAAAGAAGACCCGTCGTTGTCCAACGTGCAAGAAACCTTTAACAACTTCATACAAATCATCAAAGTCGGGAGAGCAAAAAACTGAGCTGATGTACAAATAATTGAAGGTACTTCAGTGCCAGATAAAGCCTGTGGTAAATAACGTAGTCAAAATAAAGTGCCTTCGTGACGTTATCATTAATGGTACTATTGAGTGCAAGTAAGCTGAAATTAAATAAGTGAACGTGAACTAGATTTTCAAGGTTAAGCTACAAGTTGTTAACAAAACCAGAGAGACTTCAAGTTAAGTAGAGTATGATTATATTGTCTTAACCTGCTGATCCTTAATGCAGTTAATTTTTTTAACTTTTTCAATTTTAATTGCATGATGATTTTAAGTAAATTCTCGATATGCTACAAGATTAGCTAATTGGAGAAATAATGGGACTGTCAAGCGCTATTAGTGTTTTGTCATAAATCCGAAAAGATTGAATTTCGACAATGAAGTTTAATCAAAGTTTGGCTGTGTTTTAGTTGATGGGCACGTGATTTTAAAAGACACTAAATTATTGTTTCATCCAATTTGACCATGAACAGTGGAGCACCGCAAGATGCAAATCTTTAGAAGCAAGAGACTTCGGCAATGGGAAAGTTCCAGGCTGTCGAGTTTACGCTGTCTCAAGATCAATTCACGATCATCCAACATTTTCTGCCCAAGGGCTACACTCTGCAGGAGAGGAAATCGACTAAAAGGTAAAAAGGATCTAGCCATAAGCTTATTGATGCTGAGGTACACTTTATTCTTTTCGCAGATGTCACGATTCTCAGGAGGATTTTAAAATACAGAGGAAGATCAGGGCAGGTCAAAACGAGCTCGAACTAAAAAAATAGACCGCTATTTGGAAGACTAAATGCCAAGGACGGTCAAGCGCGTTTCCACCTAAAAATTATCACTTGATGATTAAATGAACCAATGTTCAAAGATTTTGACCCTTTTAAAAAAGAATCCCAATGCAGTACCATTCTTAGACCCAGTTGACCCTAAAAAATCAGGGGCATCACATTATTTTGACATTATTAAAGATCCGATGGACTTTCACACGATTTAAAATAACTTGAAGTCAGGAGAGTATCACTCAGCGACACAGTTTCATGCTGACATTAGCAAGATATGGTACAATAGTTACGCCTACAATGAGAAAACTTCAAGGATCTACAAGCTCACAGTAGAGATGTAGAAGTACTATAAAAAACTGCTTCTCGAGTCTACGAAAAAACCAAACCAGTCAAAATCGAAATCAAAATCTATGGACAAGAACAAACCAATGAACTAAGGAGATCATGATTAAGCAGTTGAAGAAAATAATCAAAATGAAGATCAAAAGTCAGGACAGGGAGGACAAAGTTCATAAAATAACAATGACTATGATGTTTGATTAGTTTCACAAATTATTGAAAACATATCAACATATATTATCATTATTTCATCACTTTATTGATATACGTCTGCCTGAAATCTTTTTTACTCAGTTTGTTGCCTCGAAATCGGTCGGCTGTCTCCAAAAAAATAGCGAAGATCACACATAGGCAAGCCATTATGTAGAAAAACAAAGTCTGCTCATGGAATCCTTTTAATTCTCCAAGCAAAAGATTGTTTGGCATCTTTTTTGTCTCTCTTATTATTCCTGCAAGTAGCGGAAAAGCACCCAAGGCCAAATTTTGAAGCATTTCCATCATCCCAAACCCGGTGCCCAAGAGCGAAGGAGGGCAAATCATAGGCACAGTCGGCACAATAATAGTGCAGAAAATTGAAATGCAAATTCCCAAAAGGAACACAGGAATCCAAGGAATTATATCAGAATTGCGCATGTTTGCGTCTGTTTAGATGTATAACATAACAGCGTATGTCAAGTAAATAAAAACTGTTGAACCAATTAGCAAATATCCCCTTTTCTTTACTTTATCTGCAAAGAAACCTAGAGGAACAACGAAAACTGAACTTACTACATAAGGAAGTATTAAATAAAATCCAGCATCTTCTGGTTTCATGATTTTTTTATACACCATTTGAAAATACTTATTGCCGTTGTCTAAGAAAGGTATGAACAAGGCTTCCGAGAGCATAGCTACCATCAACAGAAGCCAGTATGTGATAGGAAGTTTAGTAATTGCTTTAATATTTAAATGTCCTCCCTCTTCATCAACCATTTCCTTATCGTTCATGTGGATTTAAGTTCTCTCTAAAAAATTTACTTCGCCGTACCCTGATTTTCTGCCTATAGCACTTTTTGGAGTTGATGCTTCTTTAACTTTGCTAGATAAAATATCTGATTAATGCACCATTTTCTATTGTCTCTCAGTTTTACGATCGTAGTATGAGAGCAGTACAGCAAGCAAGAGTGAGCCGACCATGATGCCAAGACCGATAAAGAGTGGAGCTCCCACATTCCAGTACCACTCACCTTCTTAGCCCTTATACTTGCTTGCAACAGTTGTGGATACAATAGAATTAAGTGAGCTACCCATTTTTGGAAAGCTTATGCATATACCGAGAACCATCTAGATAAATAAATATATTTTACTGACAATTCAGATGCTTTAAACCAACGACTGATGATAGTATTCTGAGCTGCATGCAAGACTTCTCCTCCTAGACCGAATACCACTCTGCCAAGTAGCATGATTCCCCAAACGTTCTTGAGACCACCGAAACCAAATATGGTCTGTCCGAGTACGCAAAGTGAAGCGGTTAGTATCAACGCAATTCTGGGCCCTTTGCTGTCAATAAGCATGCCTCCCAGAAGAGGCACTATCACATTGGGGAAAGCATACAACGAATAAAGTAAGTTAAATTCAGTCTCAGACAGATGCTCGTCATGGTTCTTGTGAGCGTAGTTCTCTTCAATCTCTGTTTGCAAGGCCTTAATTAACACATGCTTACACTGGGTGTATCGAAGCAGTACTCGCAGCCAAACACAACGAAAATTGCGATGACTACCACAAAGTAGCGCAGGTTAGTTTGTCTGAAGTTCACATTGCGTCTTGTAACATCATTCTTTACTGAGTAGGCTTGCAGCACGAAAGAAGGACTCACCATGCTTGCGGGATCACTTATATTATATCTACTGTTTATAAACTTATTCTTTCAATTTTTATGTAAACATCCTCACTATCTATTTATTTACAATATGACAAGCACTTGTAAGATACACAATTTCATCGGTAAATTTTGGAGTCAAGGCTATATTAAAAGATAAATAAAAGAATTTTTATAATAAATAAAGTTGATTATTAATGAACGCCAAACAGAGACTGCATCGCGACCTCAAAAAAATAGAAAAGGAAGGAGGCGAAGGAATTAATGCTTCTGTCGACGATAAAGATATCTTCAAGTGGGATGCTTACATTGAAGGACCTCTTGACACTCCATGGCAGGGAGGAATATTCGAGCTCAAACTATAATTCACAGAAAAGTATCCGAATGAAGCGCCTAAGGTAGTATTTGTCTCAAAGATATACCACCCAAACGTGTATAACGATGGGCGTATTTGCCTCGACAGTAAATCTATAATAATTTAGTTCTGGACAAATAATGGAAGCCTGTCTACGATGTATGGGCTATTCTTACATCAATTCGATCGCTTCTTTGCGATCCTAACCCGAACTCGCCTGCGAACTCGGGAGCTGCTCAACTCTACCAACAGAATAGAGCAGAGTACTAGCAAAAAGTTAGATAAATGGTAGAGCAAACTCTGAATTAATGATAGTTTTATTTGAATTAATAGTCACTAAAAATCAAATTTCCTTAAATTATTAACTCTCTCGAAGTTTAAGTGCAGCTGTTCTTTTAATTATTTCCTTAGTGGCTTAGATGGTTTTATTTTTTCACTAGGATCCACTATATAAGAATATTCAGAATTTTAATTTTCTGAAATTTCTTAACTATAAATATGCGCTGTTTATATTTATCTTTCTGCTAGAGAAGGAGTCTGCGAAACTGTGTTGAGAACAAGCTCTAAAGCCTCGCATCTGGCCACCCAATATTCTAAATGCTGTTTGACGATGTGAAAGTTGCATGGCTCAATTTCATTTTTTGACTGTAGACAGTTAAAACACTAATTATACTCGGCCTGAATTACAAATTTCTATTTTCTCGATGCCTTCTTCAGTATTCGATCCATTTTATTTGCAAATTAATTAGGGCTCGGTTATGTAGAGTAAGATTTTGAATCCTTCTTCTTTATGTTTTTTTACACTGATTTTTATTTTGGTCTTTTATGCTCGTGCATTTAAAATCCTATTCGTTTGATTGTTGTGCATTTCGGCGTATGTTGCGTTACACTTAATATTTTCTTCATTGATGTTTTTTTCTAGAGTGAGCTCTTCTTCGAGCTAGCGTCTTTTTTCTTTTAAAAAGAGTTCATAGTATGATTATTTTATTTGTTAGACAGATCCCAGTACACCTTTGGAGTTGCCAGTTTTTAGGTCTTGCGACGCAGCTGAATCATGTGATGAGCTGGAGATTGAACTTTCATTAACTTAGAATTTAACGATTCAATTATATCATCGCATTAAATATTATTATAATTGGATAACCTTATGAACGCTGAAGCTGATACGCCAGGTGAAGAATTACGAATTAAGTACACTAGAGATAAAGCATTATCTTAAAATCATGAGTTTGATGATTACTTCGAAAAGTTGAAGAAAATGGGTATAAGTGTGCACAAATCTCTATATTTTGCAAATTTTCAGCTCAAAAATGGACTCTCCTTTCACGGCATGGCTGCCAAATAAACTATAGTTAAGAATTAAGTTTTGGTGAAAGTTCCACAACGATTTCTACTTTCCTCAATGTTAGCTTTGAAATAAAAGTGTCTTGAGGAAGTTTACTCCTAGCAATTTTTCAAGTATTTCAACTCATGGTAGGATCGAGTCTTGCTCGTTTACTGCCTCTATTTGTACAGCATGAAAGGAAAGGATGGCAACTTATTTTATGACATGATTGAACACATGTCGAAGGACATAGACATCGGATTTACTTGGGCAGACAAATAGATTGACATGATTAAAGATAAGACAATAAGAAACGCAGTTGATTACAACAAGAAGGCATTCGAATAGGAGTGGAATTAGTTTTTATAAGTTCAAAAAAAGCATACAATATTGCAGGCTCCCTAATTTAATCGCAGTAACTATCTCTGGATTTTCATTCACATCAGCAGTCGGTGTTTCGGGAAATCATTGGACTATACTTCCTTTGTGCCATTCTGCGAGTTTTTCAACCACCACGCCTCAACGGTGTACTACTGCACAGACAACCCGAAGATAGGGACTCCTGCTTTGAAGTAAGGGGAGTAGCTTGAGCTTTCTGAGGATGGCTCCAATGAAAGTGAACAGTACATATAAGAGGGAGAGTACGCCTATGACTAAATCTAACTAATCACCTACAAGTGGGGCGAGAAGGAGTGTCTTGATTTATCAAAATAGCACAAATCCAAAATTTAGGTACTAGCTAGTTCTCTACTCGAAAGAGTATAAACCGAAATTGATTGGAAAGACTTCAGTATATTGTTTGTCGGCCATTTCATGACGAGGGTTAATTTAGTCAAGAATTAATTTATAGAAGGGCGAAAAACATATTAAAAAACAAATTAAATGATGCAGTCTCTATCTTCAATCCTAGATAAGTACATTTTGTTGGTAAAAGCATTTTATAAAACAAAATGCGGAGCAACATTCTAATATAAGGTGAGTAACCGGGACAATTTATAAAAATAGGCGAGTAACTAATTTGTTCGTCCTAAGCCTGAAAACTATCAGTCCGATTTCACTTAGTTTTACTTGAAAACAGACAAAAACGATGTATTCTACCCCAATACTCAAGTTTATTTTAGGTATGGACGATGTTCGAACCGCATGCTGTTACTGCACTATGGGTTCACAATTGAGGGCAACAAGTATGACGGCGTGTGGCTATCATACCAGTTGCATGACAACCTCAAGTAAATGCCAGACCTTATAGAGAGGGTCATGAAGCTGGGCTTACCTATCCGTAGAAGATTTTCAGCTCGTTACTGCCAGTTCAACATGAAGCTTATTATCTTCTTTAGGCTCAATAGCTGGAACCTTTACAGTATATAGAGCCTAAACGAAATATTCTTCGTCACAGACATCAGCAAGGAACTTATGATCCTGTAGCAAATTCGCAGTTCTCTGAAAGGGTACCTGGAGGCCTACGAAGACTGTGAGGAAGAGGAGCTGAAGGACAAGTCACTTAATTACCACGAATACTTCTGCAAGGTGTACAATCTCGAGAAGAAAAGAATTTTAATGAGACAGATTTAATTGTTTGGGAAGTTGATGACTCTGCTGGAAAGAGTGTCACAAGGGGAAATACTGGAGAAAGCTTGCGATGAGCTCACTGCAGCCGAGAGATACATGCTCAGAGACTATTTGAGCACTATTGTGACTTGATTTTATATAGTTTATGTGTAATAATATGATTATGAACATGTAATGTGATAAATCTGGGACGATCATAACAAATAGATCATTACCTACATAAGTCCTTATCACAAGTATCTCATTCTTGAAGAAGGACCTTAAGAGTACAATAATTTCGCAATAGGCAACTATTAAAGATATCTCCACATTTATATTTGTAAAAAAGTTAGTGATTTAGCTGATTGCCGAATTCCAACGTTTGAAATAAGGTGCGTAATGTTCGACCAGCTAGTTACTCTGAGTCTTGGTACATGATATGAAAAGCAGACAACAATTGTATTTAAAGTATGGAATCAATATCGGCAATGTATATGCCTAATTTACGAAGAATGCTTCTTTGTATTAATACATTGGATATTCAGTTAATAACCACATCATCAGCATAAAACCTCTCAGGAAATTAGCTCATTTAGCAAATCTGTAGGAGCTTTCTTTGAGTACACCTATTTGCAACAAATATAGGTATGAATCCATTAGTTTAACCAATTATGTACTTAACATAGTCAGACCTCGGAAATCTTAAATAATTGCGTATATGTATGGAATTTTTAAACTATAGATGATGTTAGTTCTATCAGTTTGAGAGAGACTGCTAAACTAAATTGTTACTTCATATAATAACTAGGAATCGATCCGAAAGTAAATCAACTAACTTTAAAAATGAAACTCATCAATCGTCTCTTTCGTCATTCAAGGTGAGTTAAATAGCATCATATATACACTATAAATAATCATTGCATTAGACGGACTGATTTGTATTTAAGACCCCTATCCTCTTAGTCCGTAATCATCGCTTTTTTGTTGAGAAATGTTCGTCTTAATTGCTCTTATAGTTCTTTAATTTCTCCTCTCCGAAGCAAATTTCGTCTTCTATTCGAAAATCTTTAAAAATTTTATTGCGTTGTTTTGTTTTTAACTGCAATTTTCAGCAATCTCTTCTATGATAACTGCCTGAGTTTTTGTTATGCTCTTTAAAACCTAATGTCGAGTTTAACTTTACATTATACTCTCTTTATTTTTTCCTCTCCTTCGATAATTCTTCTTCTTTCGCTAAATTACCGCTGCCTTTCATTGACAGTTTTCCCATTTATTACCTATGACAGTGGCATGTCTTATTTAGTATTATTAAAAATATCCTAGCTGTTACTGATATTTCTCAAAGTGTGACTTACACTTATATCACGCTAGCACTCATGATCTTTCTTTACAAAATTTTATAGCAGTTTGGAAAATATTTATTTCGCCTGTTGAGGAAATTCGCGCTTACCACCGATGAACTCTTAGAATACGGCTATGTTTTACTCACCTAAGTAGTAGAGCCGGTCTTCTTTTATCTAAATAAGACAGAAAATACTTGTTATATTTATGCAGGGGTTAGCTTTTGAAAGCGAGCGAAGTGGTCGATACAGCATTAATTTTCATAGAAGTAAGTAGGCTCTGTCGCTTGCTCAGCTGTCCAGCACTTTCGACTGTGCAATAACTGCCAGCACCTTCTGCTATCAGACATTTAGTTGACACATCGATTGCGCTGGTCATACTTGCAGCAAGTTTTAACCGGTAACAGAGCCTTTACTTTGGCTCGTAGATTACGAGCTCGCCGCCGAAGAATACATTCGCTTAGTTTGGTGGACCGTTAGACTGAGGAATTAAGCATGCGAGTTTGTGGAAGAAAATAATAGAATAATCGACTATAAATCTTGATCATAAAAACTTTTGCTTACCTCTCAATACACTCATCATATGTTTAAAATTAATTAGTGAAATATTTGTTTCATGGAAATGAGCAGTTATGAAAATGCTATTGTTATAATCCTAAGCATACCAAAACAATAAATAGATTGTTGGTAAGCAATAAAGAATGATCACTTTTAAGGCTTTAATATTGGTAACATCTGCTCTGCTATCATCGACTGAGAGTAAATGCGCATACAAAGTACTCGATGATGGTAGACCTCAAAAAGTAGAAGGGGAATAGGCATAACCACATCTTATAACAGGACTAACTCAGTGTGTTTAATATAATGGCAAAATGGGCTGCTGTGATGAAAACAATGATCGGTCACAAGTTGCTTCTTATAAATAAATCGATGGCGTTTTCGGAAGTTAAGGTGGTGGCTGTGACATTTGTGGTATCAATATGAAACGATTTTGGTGCGAGTACGCCTGCTCTCCAAGACAGGCCGATTTTATCAGTGCCAGCACTGATTTCTTTCCAGTTCCAGACCCAAAAAAACCGAGTGATACAGTTATGGTGCAAGTTGTAAATCTGACAGTTCATGCGGATACTGCCTGCGCTTTGTATAACTCCTGCAAAAGAATAGGATTTGTGACATCAGTTAGCGCGATGGGATCTCCCGCTGGATTCCTGAAATTTCAAGGCCATAACGCTGTGGACGACGCATTTCAATATATTGATGTAGCTTTTTCATATAGCACCAACAATTCGCTGTACTTTAATGATGAGCACAAGGACACAGAGCCATAGAGATCATCTTTGCAGATTTGTAACTTTACTTCTTAGCCTAACAGTACTCTGCATGGTTTTTAGGTACTACTTATTATCTATATAGTTCCTGGAGAACTGCACCTGCAACAATTGCGAGGACAGTTGTGACTCGAGCACAGGATTCATATACACTGAAGCAGCCATACTGGAAGGCTTCAATTGGCCTTTAGTGGCTGGCACCTGGGGAGTGGCCATTGTTGTGGCCGCCGCCATTACCTTCAAAAGATACAAATTCTCAAAATAGAAAGTTAACTGATTCGTGAATCATAAGATTAATATTATCAATGCATCTTAGAGCTCTGCTGACTCTTGTAGAAATTTCTGTATATGCCAGTCTTAAGTAGTCCGTCTTGTAAGTTTTTTAGCTTCGACTCTCCCAACTGACTGGCTCGAAAAAGCAGACTATTACTCTGTTTAAACTAGTCCCTCGGAGGAATTTTAATGAGTCTGAATATATGTATGGTTACTTAGGAATTTGTTATGCGCTAAATACGATCTTACTATCGTTTTTGTTGGGATTAGCCCTCAGGTGGGGCCTGTCTGTTGAGTGCTCCGCTGTTGATGCTTTGGGTTCAGCTCGTCTCTTGGACGGGCCCAAGTATTTTATTTGAGTTTCGGCAGTCCCCATTAACAAGTGGTCGAGTTCGTCACGTGGATGGTTATCATGTTTGCGACCTCCCCTAAACTTCTGTGGCTTAAGACCGTCCCACTCACACACAGGGTGTAGCTGGGTTGAGTAGCTGGTTGTCAGTTTGTCCATCAATAAGTTTATAAGTCTATTGCATTTAGAATACTGACTAATGTGTAGCCAATTAAGAATTTATTTATTTGCTTGGATGAACAACGATACGAGAAATTCAGTTTCTGCTAATTGCACTGTGTTGAACAACATTATCAGTACAATAACGAGACTTGAAACAGATACTGATAGCTATGAGAGCAAGTATAAAAAGTGCTCAATATGTTACGAACAGATTAACAAAGACATCACACAATTATAGGAATAAAATAAGCAATTAAGTTAAATTTAACAGATGCTTATGGAACTGAAGTAGAACATCTGTGCAAATGAGAAATCTAGCTTTATCAATGAAGTACAAGAAATTTTGTTTGTTCCTCTTCGTCAGCCAAATAAACGAACTTAAAGCTCAGTGCATTTATCATTACCTGCACTGGAAAGCGTATAAGCATATTTTTAGTTTTTAGCATAATAACCTTTAGTGGATGCTTATTTTGAGGTAGAGATCTCAGCTGAAACTGAGTAAAAAAAGCATACTCAACAAGTTTAAAAACTACAATAAAAACTAAAAAGCTTAGACTAAGAAGTCACTGAAGTGTTGGGCAAGCTTAAAAACACTAGGAGAGTTATTTGATTGTATGATGTCGAGTTTACATTATTAAAGATCCATTTATTAATTATAAGCATCACTTGCAGATGATAGAGTAAGCAACTACCTCGACAAACTCTGAGAAGATCGCGAAAGTCTTCAAAAACCCTGATGTGTTAGATCTACTCAGTGCTCAAATCGAGGAGCTTGCACAAATGAACTCTCAGTTCGCATGGAGTCTTACAGCTTAAAAACTGTGTCTCTTCATCTACTTCCACACCAAGAAGGCTCCCTAGTCTCAACTGCCTTTTGGATATGATTCTGGACAAGGCATGTATGCAATTAGAATCACGAAAGGTTTTCCTATAAGTGGTCTCAGAGTTTACGTTTTGAATAACTCTTGCAACCCTCAAATATTTGACTGCCGCGATCTTACCAACGATATCTTGGGAGATGATTGGAGTTATAAGTATCGATTGCAGAACATTTTTAACAACATCGCCAATTTTTAATCTCGACTCAAGACTCGAAATAATAACTTTCTTTCCATGCAAAGAACTGGATAATTTCGACTCGGCGATCTGTTTGACATCCACTAACTGAAGAAGTTCTCAGCATTGAATTTGTTCCAAGATCAGACAAAAGGCGAAGGTCCCCTGGTTGGCACAACTCAAACACACATGCTAACGTTTAAGCTAGTGCCTCAAAAATAGAAAAATGCTGAAAAAATATACCAACTTTCTCGAGCGTGTTAACTGCAGTGTATTGGGTAAATCTATCACTGTAAAACTAGTGGAGAGGTTATTGTCACTTTCTGTAAATACGTCAAAGTTCAATCCTTTAACGAAGTGTAAAAAATATCTAAAAAGTACATTTTTTAAGATACTGAGCAATTTCTGAGAAATATTCTAAAGTATATATGCAACTTTCAAAAAATGGACATTGACCTTACTCTTAGCAAAAAAAATTAAGCTGACCCTAGTCTTGAAAAAGCTGCAAAAAAAGTGTTATAGTCCAAAAAGCTAGAGGATAGCCTAAAAAATGCAACATAAGAAAAAACAAGAACAGAAATGAAATCACAGCTAATTCAAGTTTATCATAAAATTGTGGAGCATTTTTCTGAGAGAGCAAACGCATATTATTTAATATTTGTGGCAAAGCTCAATAAAATTAGTAACCCAAAGTGAACAATATAGTTTCTATATTATAAATGGTAGCTTCTTGGCTAATTAATACACATATTGTATGTCTTTAACCTCTAAATTTACTTTTGGCATTGCCAGAAGTAGTTTATAAGTCTAAAGTATATGATACCGATTTTGTCTATGATTTACTTCATAAGTTAATATCTCCAATTTCATTGCCTATTATAATAAAAATGAGTCAAAAATTAGCAAATAATTTGCTTGTAACACATAAAAAGATCGAAATAGTCCCCAGTACACACTTAATTCATATAGGTCGCCTGTTTTTTCTTAGCACTGATTAATAGTTTTCGCCGTAGGATGAAAATATATTCGTCATCAATATTGACCAGGTTTTGAAGTACATCCCGTTCAATAATGACTATGGGCCGCTTAAGATTTCATGCGTTTATCAATACGTGTCCCAAGTGAGTATCATCAGCTCTGATCCCAAAATGAAAGCTTGTGTATTCTGGCATATTACTTCGACAGACCCTAAGAAGTACCTGAACTCCATTTTGTTGGTGTGCGCGTACTCTATGATCGCCCTGTGCAAGTCTCCCGAGCAGGCATTCGAGCCCTTCTCCAAATTCAAGATTGCGGGCTTTAGAGACGCCTCAAACTTGAATAGTCATTTTTAAATATCGATTCTCAACTGTTTGCAAGGACTGAGGAAAGCGATTGAACTTAAATGGTTCAGCATGAAGAGCTTCTCGGTCTAGAAGTACTAATTATACGAGAAAACATAAAACGGAGATATCAACTAAATAGTGCCCAACAAAATATTCGCCTTCAGCTCTCCAGCTGACTCTGACAAAGATAAACTTGGAGTACTTTGTTATTAATTAAGCGAAAACTAATGACAAAGCATGAACTTATTGAAAGCTTAAAAAGTATTGGCATTACTATAGTTGTACAGCTATGTGATTATAATGAGTTTTCAAAATTATTATAGAAACAAGGCATAAAAGTTTATTGCTTGTCCTTTCTCGAGTATAGTATTCCTGAGCAAGACAGCATAACGAAATTTGCATAAATAATATAACAATCTGGCAATAGTAAGATTGGAGTGTTTTGTAAAACTGGGCTAGGTAAAACTGGCACATTGATCGGCTGCTATGTGACCAAAAAATACCAATTTGGAGGATAACCGCTCATTTCATGGATCAGGCTTTGCCGACCTGGCAGTGTAATCGGCGCTCAGCAACAGTTTCTCGTTGATTATGATTTAGAAGTTAATGCAAAACAAGAAGTTATTACTTTATTGAAAACAACAATCATAGAGATCGATAGCCCAGTTAGACAAACAAAAAACAAGTATAATTAATCGAAATAAAAATAAAAAGGTTTATCAAATAGCGCTGTTTTATAACAAGCAAAAAAGGGGTTGAGTAAAAGCAAAACAAACAGCTTGACCGCTAGTCTAGACATTTCTCCCTAAATAAATAAGAAAAGCTCGAAGATAGGAGGTTTTAATATAAATTAGTTCCTAGATAGTCTAAAACCAATTCACAAGTGAGTTTATATTTGTTAATAAATGCTAAAATATATTTAACACTTCACAAAAATATATATCAATGAAACTTCTTTTTAATTTGATCAGCGAAGCGATTATCACTTGCTGAAAGAATCTTGTCACTGCTCTGCTTGCTGTCATCTTTTTTCTATAAAGGCACAATGTTTTGACTAATGAAAATATTATTGTTCTTTATTTATTTATTTGAGGAAATGTAGCTATCCCTTTTTTATAGGGTTTTGCTCCACACTTAGATTTCGCTATCGTCAAGGGCTCGTCGATGGCTACCTTGTAATGACTCACTATCGGACCATCTAGATTCCTCAAACTTGATGGCTTATAGAAACTCCTTTGGAAAAATATGAGGCTGGGACTACATAGGACTGGGGTCTGATCGGTACTATTAAATCATCTGCATAATACTCAGATCGAGAGAAAAATGAAAGTACCCATACCAAATAGTCTCGAACTAGTTTCGGTACAGGGCTAGTGCCAATATAGTGAGGATAAATGGTGGGTATATTATAATGCAGAATGGAATGTTATACTAAATTAAGGCTTCAATGACTACCCACGCCACACAGCTTAAAGAGAAACTCACAATACTGGTGAAAGTATACACTCCTTTCCACCCCGAATGATAGTTTTAATCATAGTCTCTCAAATATGCGAGAATAGCGCCCGGTAATATCATGTCATAGATTGAGATCCAGGAACATTTTTTATACAAGTTGTTTACAAGGTCAGGAACCTCAACGAATAGCGGAGAGGAAAGTTCGGAAGCATAGTCATTGACCGCCCTAGGTAGTTTTAAGTATGACCATACTGCGAAGATGATAATACTGGCAAGCACAATTAGCATAGTATAAATTCCGTTTCTTAGCGAACGAAATCTGAACATTTTGATGGCTCCAATGGCGATGCAGAAGGAAAGCAAGTTATAATATATCCAATTTTCACACCACAGCCCAAATAAGTAGCAGGTTAACGAAATAGCCCCGCTTAGTACTGACCTCTTTGAAATTTGGTGACCTTTGATTTTAATATGCCCCAGGGGCAATGAGTTAAGTAGAAAGCTGTACTCGTAGAACACTTAGCTGCAGCACACAAACACATAGAATAGACTTGATAGCAGACCGAGATGCTTTAGGAATATATTTGCAAGTTGAAATCTGTCTTCTTTCTGGTTTCGGTTACCAAAGTAAGTTTTAAGATCGGTACTGTGCTGCTCTACTTTCTTGGAGTATATAAAACCAAGGATAGTGAGCAGCAGGACCATGAGCAGCAGGAACCATTTCCAGTTGATTTAGAAATTCATTGGCCGTTTATTTATAACGAGAGAGCAGATGCGAGGATGCAGAGACACAAATACTACGATGGTAATGCAAATGATGGAAATGAAAATGTAGCCGTACTAAAAGTGTTTGTGAACATCCCAAAGGTCACAATTTAACAGGAAACTGAACTAATAGGTTAAAGGTTCTGTCTTACGCTCATATTTGCTGTTGATTTTACGTTTGGGTTCCTCTTCGTGGACTGTGAGGCGAACCACGACACGGTTATAATAATTTTATTTCGTAATTGAGGCTGGACATCCTGCGTCCAGAGTGAACTTCTTATATATGCGATTGAAGTCCTTAATAAAGGGCTTAGGCGCCTAGTTGGGCTAGACCACTATTTCAATGTCCGGTCTGGTCAGCTAGGCGCCGCTATACCGAAACACAATGAGCTCATCCTCAGGCGACTATTCAAACTCGATGATCTCCAGCTGCCCGTTAGTGCACACAAGATGCTGCTCGTAGACTGATGAGTTATAGTAATCGGTCAGCTTACCGCTGATGAACACCATAGGCTCCAGTACATCTGGTTCCAGAATTTCGAGGTTGAAAGCCGAGCCAAATACAAGCTGGACCAGAAGTAGAAGGCCGAAAAGTTGGGTCAGCTTGATCATTATAAAGCATTGCATATAATCTAATAAATGGCAAAACAGTAGCTCAATCTCTCAACTTGTTATCATCATAAACATCCTCTGGCATCGATGTTATATTGGTGTCATTAATCTAGTCCTATTTTACTTTGTACTGGTTGACTAGGACCTGTATTTTCAGATTTGCGGACGTCACTAATAAATTTAGTAATCGACTCAAGATAGAGTTTATCGTTTCCTAATAGTTTTAAGGCCATGGATCTGAACACTTTTTGATATCTTCTCGTTACAAATCTAAGATAGGATCCCAACTCAGTGTCATAGTTTTTGAGGTTAAACGCATACCAGCACTTGAGCTCATTTTCAGCCAGCATCTCCTTGGGTAAAATGTATTTCATCAACTCGTCCTTACTCATCTTTTTGGTGTCAATATCCCTGTTCTCTAAGTCCCACTTTGATGGGTCTGATATCACTCTCTCTTTCTTTCGCTGTAAGTTTGTCTTGAAGTCGAGGTACTCAGATTCGCTCTCTTTGACTAACTTCTGTAATCTCTGGAGACTACGATCTAGTCCTCCATAAAATCTATAGTAATCCTTCGTATGCTATTCAATCGTATCTACTATATTTTTCACGTTATCACCAATACCCAAAAACAGGTTGTTTAAATTTACGAGAGTGTCATTGTACTCTTATTTCTGTGTTAGTGAAACACTACCTTAAGGAGAGGAAATTTATTGGTCACTTCCCCGAACACATCGTGCAGCTAGGCGAACATATCAACCACAATGTACGTGTCAGATACTGCTGTTCGATAACTTTCAATCATTTTATTGATGGCCTGAGTCAAATTTTCATGCAGCAGACTTGTCTTACGACTAAACTCCCTTGAGTTGAGGAAAAGTTCTCTTGTTTTTGTAGACAGGTCTAACTCCACGACACCTTGCTCAGTCTTCATTAGGGAAACCCCTTTGGCGAAACCCATTGAGTCGAAGGATTTTTTATACTTCTCCATTTTTTCGCTGCTGAGAGTCAAAAAATCAATAAACACATATGAGTGCGTTAGATACTACTTCTGACATAAATGCTGTAGGTATTATTCAATGTCCTTTTGTCTTCTAACATATGGATCGCTAATGTCTTTGCGCACCGGTTCTAATTCTGGAAGCTGCATAGGAACATAAGTACAATCAAGAAAGGATAGAGCCTTAGCAAAGTATTGTTTAGCCAGTCAAAATCTTCAGATAGTCTTTTGACTGAACCTTTTATAAGATTGCTCTTAATGTGGTAATAATACTATATTTTGGACCCTATGCCAAAAAGATAACCTTCAGTTTATTTAGTCTCCATCTCAGGCACTAACACATGGATTTTATCCTCTTTGACGAGCTTATCTGCTTCAATACAGTTCATTGTGCCCTTGAGTTAATAGTCGAAAGTTCCATACTTGTCCTGAATAAATCTAATTTTACGTATTAAATCTTATTCTTTTTTTATTAAAAGCTTTTCAGCTTCTCAGGGGTAATTGTGTTCCTGTTACCGCTTATTTAACCTTGAACAGTCGATTTTTGCTGATTCTGGCTTCTGCTATTGTAATATAATGTACTATTTTTCTGCTTGAATATTTCTTCTACTGACCTCCTATTTGTATGCTGTCACGATTGCCTGCAGCTGCTGGAAGTTCAAGCTCTAAATTGAAGGAGATTCTGAGTGAAATGGCTTGTACATATAGGAGAGTGAGTCGACATGAACTCGATGAAGTCTTCAGGATCATAGCCGGCTTCCAAAATTTAAACTCTCAAGAATTGCTGCTTCTGCTCAATAGTGGCGTTCATGAAGATTATTGTTATTATTATATCGCTATTAATAATAATAATCAATGAAGGAGCACAACAAATAAATAGAAAGGAGTCTAGACAGACTCGAATATTTTATGAAGCACAAGGAGAGTACGATCTAAAACACCATTCCGGCGCTTAATCACACAGTAGAAAATCTGTAACGCAGGCTGAACTGCTTCAAGAGTACAGGAAGCACACTTTCAAGTCAGGCACCATCAACCATAAGTACTTTAGTGAGTTTAACCATATTTATGGAGAACTTTGTGAAAGGTGATCTCTCCAGTCTTGTAAGCATATTTTTATGTAGAAAGTCCATCAGAAAGATATTGTGGCAGAGATTCTTGGCATTGTTAACTCCTAGCTCTTCATTGCTTGTCTGCATCCGGAGAGAAAGTTCTACAAAAAAGCGAGCGTTTTGGCAGAAATTGGAGAACTTAAGCCTGAAACTCCATAAGCCAACACTTACGCTCAATAGTTTTGGTCCAGCCAGTCAGTCGATTATGGTGCTGCAAATCTAAAACTTAGCAGAGATCTTGCCTTCTCTAAAACATTGAAGTCGAAAATAAAGAAAACTGTATCAGAAATCAAACTTGAAGAGGGTGATCGCTTGTTCGAGTAGATTAAGTTTGAATTTGATGAGCATCGCATTGATGAAGCAGTTAAATTAATCAAACTATACCACTCTAAAAAATTTTACTATGCAGAAAAATCGTCAAATTTATTTCGAAGCAATAGATAAGTAGTACAATGTTATGATCGAGATGCTAAAGTAGTTTGACAAAACAGGGTGGAAACAATAAAAAAACAAAAACGGAATAGTCATATCCTCACTTTTTTAGAAAGATGATCCTCTTGCTGGAGTCAAAATGGAAAGCGAGTTTCAGATCCCTATTGAGAATCTTATGGCCATACTGTGTGAAATGGATTTAATGAAATAGTATACTCCGTTCTGCTATGACTCAAGATTGATAAAAAGACCTGCACGTAATAAAGTTCTTGGTTACTGTAAGATTTCAATCCCTCTCCTAACGGAGAGATAGGCTTGTATATATGCAGTCGGCTATGATCGCATTGCAACCAATTGGACAATTTTCATGTTGTCTCGCTCAATAGATGATCCAAACTAAATTCTTCGCATTTAGAAATAGGAGAATATAAAGTTTCCAAAGTCTGCAGAGTTGGTTAATCTTCGATATAAGTACTTTGCAATTGAGTATACTCCAGTGTCCACAAATCGCGCCAAAGTTAAAATCGCCTCTAAAGTCGATATGCAATTGAGCTATGCGCCACAATTCTTATTAAAATCAAGTGCAATAACGTTTGGGCTTGATTACTTTACCAACATCAAAAATATTAACAAGACCTTTAGCGAGTCAGCGTGGGATAAGAAAATGAAATAGAACCCGGATCTGTATAATTTCTTCGTGTAAAAAATACAAGAGCACTCCATTACTTGATATATTGATCTTTCTGGTTAAGTTTACTAATTGATTGAATAATTTTATAATTGATGCAGAATCCTCTCCTGAAGAATAATAAAACATGGCTTTACGGAGATTTGCAGCACCGAACTTCTCACTATAATAAAATTCTATGTGCTAGATCTTCCTATAATGGGAGTGATTCACCCAAGAGATAGGCTATTTTCAGTCAGGTTAATTGCAAGTACAAAAGCAAAGTGGAGCAGGAAAGAAGAGCAACTAATCAAAAACTAGTCAAGTCACTTCTTGACATCAGTCATAGGTCACCATCTCACAGTCGCAGTTTCTGTAAGGAAACACCTTCACTAAAAAATGACTACGTGATAAAAGAGCAGAACAATAAAATTATTGTGTAGAATTTAGACTTATTCAAACGAATTGTCCACACCAGTTCCTAAATTGGCTCAAAAAAAAGGTGGAGGTCTCGTAAAAAGAAGTTAGAAAAGTACAATAAGCTGCTGGGCAACAACCGGGAGGCCTATCTGAATTTAGATCAGGAAATATATTCAGTGTACTTAAAACTGCGAACAAAAAACACATCAGATTCAATGATCCAAGTCGAGTCAAAGTTGCAAGAGTCACAAAAAATGATATCACTGCGAGCTAAAAAGAAGGAAAAGTTTTATACTGATCCAATTTAGCGATTTAATCCTGAATGAGGTTGATAGCTCAGATGATGAATTAAAAATGCGTTTGTATTGAAGTAAATATTCCTATGTGAGTAGCATAATGATCTTAATTTTCTATATTCGTAATAACTTTATTTAAAACTTTCCAAATCTATACATTAATTTAACAATAAACGGTTTAGCAATCACTAATTCATAAAAGAAAGGTATCATTAGTTTTTTAATAATTTTTTTGAGTAGGCAGCATAAACTTAGTCAAAACATTAACAAAATCTTTGCTTGACTTTGGAAATATATTCATCTTCAGTATTGAAATTTGCGGGATCCAAAACTTATGAGAAGCTGTAGTACACAGTTTTACTAGGTTAAAAAAAGCTTACTTCCATCCAAGATGTAGGCGTTTTTCATCAAATATTTCCTCGTTGCCGAAAGTTATCAGAATCTGGGAGGGTATTTTGCGGCGATAAGCGTATCTAAGCATGCCTGTTTTTATTTTAGTAATATCCACCTTGGTGCTGCCCTGCATCCGATGCCCTTCAGGATAGACCAGCAGTCCTGGCCTTGAGCTTTGAGCAAACTTCTTATCCAGCCACTCGTTGAATCTAGATGACGAAATTAGTACTTTTCAGGGTCTGTCTTGTTGTTGCGGTTGAAAAACCATACGGTCTTGTAGCTGGTGATGAATATGGGACTCGCAATCAGCACTGCCATTCTATGTGCACAAATGTGTACCGAGAAAGGAAATTAGTCTGGTAATTTGTGATAACATTATGCAGGAAGAAATCGGATTGCGATCGATGATTTGAATAAATCATAACTTTGCCATCCTTCATCGGGTGAGACCCTGCTAGTTCTTCCTTCTTGACCTTGAAGTATCCATAGGTCAATCTTGCCCACTATTTCTGGGAACTAACTCAAACGAAATATTACTTATCTACCAAGCCGAACAAAGCTTTGAAAGTAGCTAGCAGTGTGTGCCAGTAGAACACCCGCAGGATAATAAGGAGATTGTATATTTTGGTTAGGACGCCTGCCATTATAATAACACAAAGTATTGTCTGAAAATTTATCAAATGCGTCATTGTTCTAATTCTGACACATTTTCATCTATTTAATCATACTTAACACATAGGTTATTAAAAGAGTTTTTATCTGTCAATAGTTGTAGATGATGTCTATCGATTGTGATGCAATAATATTATGAATAAGTCGAACACGAGTGAGATAAAAATTCGCAAGAAAATAAAATTCAGGCCCATTATGCTCAGTACTTACTTCGATATGCAGCATCCAAGAGCATTAAGCCCATTGATCGGTCTAGCATGGATAAGTACAAGCTCGATGAGAAGAACGATCCTAGCGCTTAAATGAAAAAGCAGTCAGTCGAAAACTGTTCATTTTACTCACGCGCAGTCGTCAAATCATAAGTGATTCGCAAGTTAACTGACCAGTACCGAGAAAAGCTCATCAGCAATTTCTGTGTTGCTGGCACAACAGATATGGGCGAGAATGTCAGACAGAGATCAATTACTCCTTCCGTTATTCATGTCTAATTCGATGTGGATAAAACCCTTAGAAGTGATAGCAGATACGGCAAAACTAATCTAGATATATCCTGTATTGAAACCGATGCTGAGTTAAAGAAGTATTTTTACTTCACTCACTCCAGAAACTATGAAAGCTTTATAATGTTAAATAAAAGTTCGCGTAGCAGTGCAAATACAACAGGTCTAAAGTCACTTATGAAAAGCTATGGAGGCAGCCATCAAGATACTCAGGATTCAGCTTGTCTAAATGTGAAGAAACTGAATCCTAAGAGCAAGAACTAAAATTTCGAGTCCAAAATATCCTAAGATAAACTTAAGGAGATAAGCGTAAAAGTTGAGGAATATCAACATAATTTAATAAAGAAAATGAATGAAAGCTACAGCAGTGTCTACAATTATGAACCTTCACCCTAGGAGCGAGTATAATCTCCCTCAAACAAAGAAAAGACGAGATTTATCTTAAGTGACAACCAAAAAATAGAGGATGACATGACTTCGAAAAGACAAAGTGTAAGAAAAGAGCACTTTGTGTTTGGAATGAGTGATATCAGTAAAGCTAATACAGATCAGATAACCAAACATAAATTTGAAATGTATAAGGATTTTCTATGGAAAATAAATTTTAGCAACGGACTCTATATTAAAATTAAAGACGAAATCGACATACCTTACAAACTATACGTGGGACCAGGTAACAACTCCATGCTTATTAAAGGGATCATGAGACGACGTTTTTGGTGGCAGATCACTGAAAAAGTGACAGAAGAAGTGAACTTCGTGTGGACCCAAATAAAGTTGAATGATTACTTTAAAATGCAGCAGTAGTCTTCCAAGGGCAATTTTTCGTTTAATACGAACAAAATATTCATGAGAAATCGTAAGGCTCACTCAGCATTAGAGCACAACAATACTGATATTGTTAAAGACATCAAATTAATTAAGAATTAGTACAATTGCAATTTAGGAGTTTAACAAATCAGTTTCAGCAAGTAGCAACAGTGGGATCATAATGCCAAAATTTTAAGCGGGAAGGACTATACATTATGGAAACAACACATGGAACGTAATAAAAAATATGAGGATAAGCAAGAAACATCTTACCCCAAAAGAATAAAATCATTGGTTAGGAAGAAATAATTGAAGCTAATATAAAACAGTAGGAAACTGAAGATTCAAAATCATTTATAATGCAACTATTATCTTGGAAACAAAAAAGCATTATTTTACTGTATGAAGAGGTATTATGGGATAATTGGAAAAGAACCTTTTGATTTTCTGCCCCTCACTTTTCACATCGCTAAGGGGCTTTAAGATGCTGAGTATGCACAATTTCTTCAAAGATACTAATTATTTCAAGAAAAAAAAAAGAATAAATAATGCCAGAATATTTGGATAGTAAAACCAGGCGAGATGACGAATAGAGGTCGAGGCATTACTGTCTGCTCTACTCTTGATGAAATCAGAATAAGGTTAAAGTCGAAAGAGAAGGCAAAAAATGGGCAGCCTCACACATATATTGTACAGAAATATATCGAAAAACCCCTTTTGTACAACCGTCGGAAATTTGACATTAGGCATTATATGATGATGACTTGCGTAAATGGTAAACTCAAAGGCTACTGGTATGATGAAGGGTATTTGAGGACCACTTCCTATTAGTATAATGTTAAGAACTGCAAAGATTTATACACGCATCTTACAAATGATGCAATTCAGAAGTACTCGACAGACTATGGTAAATTTGAAAAAGGCAATAAAGTCTCGTATGCAGACTTTCAGAAATATCTAAACATCAACTATCGAAGTAAGACTCAAAAGGACCCTGAAGGAGTTGATAAATACGATTTCTATGATTATATTCTACCAAAGATGAAAAATATTGCTGCGGACACAATGAAGGCTGCATGCTCATTGATCTCCCCAAACAGATATTAACATAACTTTTAATTGTTTGGTCTTGATTTCATGCTGGACTAAGACATGAACGTGTATCTAATATAAGTGAATACCAACCCATGCTTATAGACTTCATGCCCTTTGTTGAGCAGACTCATTCCGTCCGTGGTGGAAAATGTCTTCAAGTAATTTAAAACTAATGCAGAATATGTGTAGATCCGTTATTCCCGCCTCCGTTTGAGTGGCCCACGCAGAAGAAGATGCAATTCGGTGATTGCCTAGAAGAAAATCACTTTAGCATCATATTCAATGAGGAAGATGAGGAGAAACAGCTCAGTAAACTATATCTCAAAGACGGTATTGATGACAGAATGGGTGAAATTGAATAGGAGGACTAATTTTATTAAGACTAAGGCAAGGAATGGGTAGAAGATTAAAAATGAATACAGTATATTTTATATTCATATTTTGTCTTTGTGCACTTGTGAAATCTTCGAGAGTAATAATTATATAGAAGTTAATAATAAATACAATTTCAATGCGTAAAGACATCAATTAGTAATAATTGGATAAAGCATCAATAATCGAATTGGTCACTGTCGCTGTATCGTATTTAGATAAGTAGAGTCGGTCTATCTGATGGACTTGTTTCAGTTTCTGAGTTTTGTTCGTCCCAAATTTTGCGCTTCTGGGGACAGGCCTACGTTAAGTAAATTTTACCTTGGCGATGTGGCCGCGCTTCTGGCAGTGAAAGCATGTATAAGCGGCATGATATATTTTAGATTTATTTAACTTAGGGCACTCTCTAATATGATGCCCCTTCAGCTTACAATAGTTGCAGTTTGTTTCTGCTTCCCCGAAGTATCGATAATTCCGGTACAGCTGCCGGTAACGAAATACTAAATCTTGATCTTGCTGGTATACCTATTTGGCTGCAGGGTCGCTGGCCCGCAAACGCAGCTCCTCGTCCTCATTAATAAAACGAGAGCCTTTGCTGCTTAGCCCTCCCTCGCTAATGTAGAGCACCTCTGACTCGTTAGTGCAATATCGAATGTATTTCGAATCGTAATAGTAAGTCTCTTAGTTTATTTCCACAGACAGTGGTCTAGGATGAACTTGTTCTTCATAAGTCTCGTATTATTGAGTGCGTCGCTGTCTCAGCCACTTTTTGCGCTCATAAGTAAGCTTTTCAGATCGGATACGACCAAAATGAGTTTGAAAATCGAAAGGAATCCAGTCTTCAGGTTCAATCATAGTTTTTTGTAAATTCTTATATATTAAAGAGGCATTTTAAAAAGTACTCGTTGCAATTATATATAATAATAAATGTGTAGCAGATGGCAAAATATGAGAGTGAGTATAAACTTTTGATCAAGGGTGCCTGTCTTTGATAAAACTAATTTTTTTACGAAAAAGTTTATATGAATGCATATCCATAGTATCTTTACTTCGATTAAGGAACTGTTCCAGCTCCTTGTAACTATTGAATGGGCGATAATTTCTTTAATCGTTACATTTTTTTAGAAGATGAGTACTTTCCACAATCATTACAATGTAATGCCCCTGTGCAAGCCATGAGTCGTCTTTTCCCACTGTCACTTACACATCTACCTTTTCGTAGAAGTTTTTCACATAGCCAAACAACAGTCCGATGCTCATGTCAGCCATCGGATACTCTCCCAACTAATGAGTATACTTTTTGGTATATTCGTTAGTCACCTCTCTGAGTTTCTTTTCCCGTATATATCCATTATCGCCCTCGTAGATAACAGAGCCCTCGTTGATTTTATTCTTGATTTCGTCCATAAAAAAGAGAACCCACCCGGCTAGTGTCCTAATCTGGTTGTCTTCCGAGGGGTGAGTCTCCTTCATCAACACCACGTACTTATACACCAGTCGGCAATAATGAAGTAAGTTAACGCATTCCTTGAAAGTGAAGGAAGTGGAAAATATTTTGTTGCCTGCCATCACTGGGTTATTTTTAAGCGTGCCTTCTTGCTTATTGTCCAATCTCGGGTCTATTGTCTCATTGTGCCGATATTCAAAGGTGTTCTTCTACGTTGATATTCCCCGCTTCTCATATGGACTCACATTCAGATTACTTTCCATGCGATGTGGGAAAGATATTGGGCTTGAAGATTTCTTCTGCAGGTGGATTCTATTCGATTCATCCTACTTTGGCATTAGAAAATTGTGTCTTTGAATTGTCTGTTGGTTCTGTTGAGTCAGCTGGTTCTGATTGCCAACGTACTTTTGGCTTGCTGTCGAGTATTTCTTCTCTATCACTGGTGAGTCCATCCTTCGAAGTGGAGATTTGTCGAACAATTTTTGAAAGTAGGGAAGCTTTTACAAATCCATAGCGCTTACTCTTTTTGACTCGTCAATTTCCATACACAAAGAAATAATCTATTTGATCTAAGGTGAGATTTCTTACCTCATTTTCTTAGTACTAATGGGGATAGAAACATGGTATTTCAGCTCAGCTTCTGTTCGGCATTGAGCAAATGGGGTCTCGCCATGGAGTAATTAATAAATCAAGACGCCGAATGCCCAAATGTCAGTTTTTGGGCCATAAATGTTATGAATAAGCCCCTCAGGAGACATATAAATCGGTGATCCAATGTTGATATCTTTAAAATTTTATCTTTATAAGCTATTTAGTACTTTGTGAATTTAGCGAATCCAAAGTCAGCGATTTTGGCACGTCCGTTGTGCAAGAATACATTGGCGATCTTCAGATCTCGATGAATCACGTTTTTTTGAGCTAAATACAGAAGCCCACTAAAAATATCTTTAATTATAGGCTGTGCTCCGAGTTCAGAAAAGTGATGCTACCTCCTTAGCTTAGTTTCAAGGTCCCCGCCGTTACAAATTTCAGTTATGATGTAGCAATTGCGATTGGAGGTGAACACTTCATAACATCTCAAGATGTTGGGATGGTTTAATTTCTTGAGAACGTCAATTTCAGAGAAAAGAAGCTCTTCCAGCTTCTGTGACTTGAGTGAATTCAGCTCGATTATCTTTATAGCAACTGTGTCGTCTAAATTTTTAAATGGCGATACTGGTGATCTCGTGGTGCGCTTTGTAGACCTTTGAGAAATTGCCCTTGCCTAGCATATCGGTGAACTTGAAGATATAATTTTGTATCTTTTTGCAGATGGGCTCATTCGTTTGAACCTTGTTCTCGCTTTTAATCATATATATTGATAATTTTTTAATTTCTAAGGATAAAACTCAATAAAATAGAATCAATGTTAACTAATAAATTAATACAATAGCATCGATGTATTTTTCCTCTAACTTATCTTGTCCATCGATTGTGTCTTATCCTTATTAGTCGCTCTTGATAAATTTTATTTTTATTATGAAATCGGTAGTGGGAGGATTGTTGTTAATATCATTAATTCATCGAGTACGAATCAACTAAGTGTATTGATCCTTTAAATGTTAATTATTATTTTATTATAGTGTGCATATTTATAAAAAGAATTGAAGTTACAATTATTCAAAATGTTAAAAAAGAATCTTGAGGCCATCAAAAGTGGAGACTCCAATCTCTATGAGCATCTCGTCAAAGTGTTGAAGGAAATGATCATCAATAACGACAAGGATAGTTACCACTTGTTTTAATACTATTCACAAAAAGTCAAAGATAATCGAGAGCCAATTCCTCAGTTTAGGAAAGAAGAGTATGATCAACTGGCAGCATATGTAAAGAAAGCAAAAGTGATTCTAGACAAAATAAACACAGGTACTGAATAGGAACCAGCTGAGCCTGGACCTACAGGATATGTTCCCAACATCCTTGAGGAGGCCAAACTACTTGAAAAGTGCGGTGTTGGCTTTGGTGAAGAGCTCTCTTACACAATTTTTAAGTCTTTAGAAAGACTGTCAATCACTAAGCAGATAAAATAACTCAAATTTTGGGGCAAGATAATCGGTAGCGAAGCCGACTATTACATTGCATAGAGCCCTGCAGACCCCGTAGAAGAGGAGTTGGCTGCCGATATCTAACCAAGAGGGACCGGCATAAATAAGTACAACTATTGGGTCACAACTGATTTAAACGGCGACTGGAAAGATTTGCCAACTATTTCTCCGAATCAGCTAGTGGCTTCAAGAAAACTAAAATATTTGTTTACGGGCAACCTCTAGAAACAAATTGTGGTGAACCCACATTTTGCAGGCAAGGAGGCTCACTTACTGAAATGTCAAATAGTGAGGATAAATTATGCCTGTACAATAGTTCCCAGAACAATGTTCAACGTGAACGCTTAGGATAAGAAGTAAATAGACCCACCAAGCGAAGAGTGGAAGATGCCAAATTTCAGCTTCCTGAGTGAACTGTCCAACTGGGTGCATCACCCGCAAAACATACTCAAGAATGGAAGGATGACAATTTTGAAGCCATAAATACCCGAGGGAGTGGAAGTGGACTAGTAGAAACTCATGAAATAGTTGTAAGCTAAGGATCCCTTAGAAGAAAGATTAAAGCCCATATCCAAAGATCAGCTTAGTAGCGGAAGCGGCTGGACAGTTAGAAAGTATGGTGACTGCTGTGAGTACAAAGCCATGAGCAAGAATCCCAACGATCAGCTCAACTATGGAATAATTAACATCAGATCTCTCATTTGGAAGGGATGGAACACGGTTTACCACAACAAACAATGGATTAATATCTATGTTGGTCAAGGTTTTAAATCATCAGACTCCTGGTACTTCCCCAAAGAGCCTGAAGCGGTTTTACAGTAAGTGAATGACCGATAGGAGTACAAAGAACCCAACTTTCCTCCTGAAGCTCCCAAAAAAGAAGGAGAAGCACCTCCACCTGAAGACAGCTGATCGTATTTGTGGATAATATGCATTAAAAATGTATCAAGCAGTAGTCATTTTGCCTAAATCACTCAGGTATATCTCCTCTGACTTCTTGATGGCTTGAATTGTCTCATCTTTGAGCATATGGTTATTAATCAAATACTATTTTTGTCTGTTGAGATCATTCTTAATATCAGCAATCAAACCATCAGAGAGTCCAAACTTTTTCATTTTACGAAATAGTAGTATTTCCTGATAAAAAGGGTCATATTTAATTTCGAATGCATGCAAAGCTTACTGTATTTCACTGTATTTTTTGAAAACCTCGATCGGCATTGTATAATGTCCGACTGCTAAAAATCCTAGCACATACAGTCCCCCAATAACTACTCCTATTTTAGATCCCTTCTTCATAATATTAGGGATAGTGAGGTCTTTAGGATTGTATTTGCGAGGTTGTCCCTTCTTCACCCAGTTGGATTTGACATACCAAGCAGTTGTGCCCAGCATTCCAGCAAGAGAAAGAAAATTGAATGCTATAAATCCACCAAACTTCTTAATCGAAACTTGCTCCTTCTTGAACTATTTTAGCATTTGCTAGAGCTCGAATTCACTGGCCTTAGCAATACTTGCGGAAGAGTATTGATAAATGCTCATATATTAATAAATGCGGATATAGTTGATTCTATATAAGATAAGTCATGGAGTGATCTAAATTTCCTGCTTGCAATTAGGACATACTTTTTACTTTGCCAGCCAGGACTCTAGACACTCGAAATGAAACTGATGTTTGCAATTTGGAATTATTGTCGCAATTTCACCTATTTAATAGCTGCTAAAGCAAACAGTACATCTTTACTAATTTGCTTCACTCAGTTATAATTTAGGTAAAGTCTGAATGGCCTCAGCTGACAGACCCTTGCTTACCACTCCTATCTTTTAACTTAGCTCCAGTAGCTCCTAGTATGTCATCTGATCTGGGTCGATACCATGCTCGTACTCCGCCTGAAACCTCATAGACATTATAAGGTTCGAAATATACTCTGCCTCGCCAGTAACCTGATTGCTGAGTGATTGCCTGTATTTCTGATTTGCATCTCGCACAGCTTAAAGTCTAATTTTTATTTAATTGATCGCTTCCATATGTTTTTGCTTTTACTTCTCTAATTTTTCACGCTCTTGCTGAACTTCCAGTTTTTATCGTTTCTTCGATTATATTTCCTGCTATAACAATTTCTTTTGCTCTGCGTTCTTCTTCTTGCTCTCCATGTAGACTCGTTTGAGGTCGAGGTACACTTTCGAATTTATGATTGCCTCATTTACGCTCTGGTCCAGTAGTATTTATTTCTACTTTCGTGTGTCGACAATTCGGCTAACACTGGAATAATTGTGAAATTGCTATTCTTCATCTTGTTTTTCGTAGTCGAATGCCTGCAGGTGTTTCATGGGCATCATTATCTTCTTGTTGACCTTGCGGATGTTAAACAGCGCCACTTCAGGGTTCACGACCTGCTTCCTGGACTGCATTTCCGAGGCAAATATAATGTATTTTAAACTGGATCAGAACTAATAAAATTAACAATCTTTAACTTCTTGAGCGAATGTGCTTTATTCGGATTCTATATATAAAAATCAACAGAAAGAGTAAAAGTAACTCAGATAAAATTCAACTTATTTTTAACAGTGAAATATATTAAGATATTTATGGCAGTTTTGGAAGAGTTTCAATTATTCTAAACAAGAAAACGTTATATTTTAGCCAAGCTAACTAAGCCAATTCATGAAGATTTATATGTAGATAAACATCACCAAATTATCATCGAGGTTGCAGTGATGACTGTTAAGTGCTAAAAATACAGAAAAAACGATGTTCAGTACATGCTTGAAAGCTTGTCTAGAGATACTATTTTACCTCTCCGATACCTGCGAAGGCTTTGTGAAAGAGTAAATTTAATACTATTCAGGCAAAAGATGTTTTACGCCAATAGCCAAATGTTGTTCAAGTGCCCACTCCTGTCAGAATTTGTGGAGATATTCGTGGCAAATTCCCAGATTTGATTTAGCTTTTCAAACTTGGAGGCGATCTTGCCAACAACAAAAACTTATTCTTAGGCGACTATGTTGATAGGGGCCATTACAGTGTTGAAACTATTTCTAACCTGTTGGCTCTAAAAATAAAATACCCTTCAAACATATTTTTGCTCAGAGGCAACCATGAATGCAGGGCTATTACCAAGGACTACGGTTTCTATGACGAATGCAAATAGAAATATAGTGACTCCTCTGCTTATACCGCATTCATGTAGGTTTTCGACTACCTCCCCTTGGCAGCCGTAGTGGGTAACAAATTTTTATGCATGCACGGTGGTCTTTCTTCACACATCCAAACTGTTGACGACATCCAAAAATTAAGCAGAGTTCAAAAAGTGCCGTTATAAGGGGCTATAACTGATTTGCTCTGGTCTGACCCCAGCGACTAAAACGGGTTCTCCTTTAATCGAGAAAGAGGAGCAGGAAAGTTTTTTGGCCCAGACTAAACCAATAAGTTTGTTTACTAAAATAAGCTCAGATGCATAACAAGAGCCCATGAAGTTGTCATGAAAGGGTATGATCTGAGGCACTAGTAGCGAGTGATGACGATATTTTCAGCCCCTAATTACTGTTATCGCTGCTAAAACAAAGGTGCATTTCTGGAATTGGACAATGACCTCAATGGAAGACTTGTAACGTTTACTCAACTTCAGAGAAATTACCAGATGACATAAAATCAAGGAGGGTTCCTAACTACTTTGAATGATTTATTCTGCACTTTACTCTTAGAATATAATTAAATTATAATTTCGAAATGCGAAACAATTACGAGTGCATCTAAAAACCTCTCCGATAGGCAGTCAACAAGGCACTAGTTTGCTTATATAGATGATGCTAAATCTGATGTCGCTGCAGTAGGTAGAAGACCACATGAGGAAGGTAGCCGAAATATAAAGGTATGATCGGCATGAGAAAAAGTACTTGCTCGACCAGAAAAACTAGGAAGTTAGAGGTACTATTTATTCATTCACCTAGACTAGGACGACTATGACAGCGACTCTTAAGTATAATAGAATTATAAGAATCTTGATCAAAAACAGCTTAGTTATCTGATTAGAAAAAAATTAATATATTCTGGGCACTGTCCAGAATCACTTTAAAATGTAGTTCTCTACGATCCAGATTGTAGAAATGTATAAGAATCTTTCCCAGATTCTTCCACAGACATTAATGATGCTTAAATAGGTTAAACTCTTTGCGAAGGTGAAAAGAAGCTAATCGAGGCCAATTAAATATTTTATGACGAGTTAATTAGTCATAAAAGCTTAAAAGCTCTCAAGTTTATTATTGAAGAACTTGAAAAAACTAACAAGTCTTGATATCAGATGATACCTTTTTTTCATATATGCTATCCAATTATCATAGTTTTTTGTTCTTCTGGAGCGTTAGACTATACAGTAACTTTAGGAACTTTTATAAATTAGATGCCAGGTGGAGGCCACACTCTGCATCCAGGGCCTTTCCATTCTCGCCAATGCTTAATGATTAAAATCGCATTTTGGTCACAGTCTATAAGTATTTCATAAGGCTTAAGGTCTTTGTGTCCTTTCACCACATACCCTGAATCTTTGAGTTGCCTAACTATAAGTAAATATACTTGGGCTAAATCTTAATAAGTATTTTGTTGACTGCATTTCTGACAACATGGACTGCTATGTAAGAATACCCAACATTTTTATAGTCATTTCTGCAACTAATCCACGATCCTCTTTTGGAAGGATTAATAAATTTCACGAATTTCTTTTAATTTACTGCTTTCATAAATAGACAATCTTGCAAGAGCATCAGTTGCTCATTCTTGTCTGGCTTTGGATCAAAAATTTTGACGCTTGCGTTCAAGGCAGTTGCACTAACAAAGCATCGATACTAAAGGAGCTTTTGCTCGAGCTTCAGTCGCACCAGATATCGACCTGGCTTCAACAGTAAATTGTAAGTCAACTCACTGGTATATCCCTTAAAATAGTCACCCAAAACATAGTTGTGCTAATTTATATGACGAGCAAACTTTAGATGTTCTTACAACTAACTGTGAATGAACTTTTATTTTACGCTTTAAGCATAGCTGGCATCCAAATTAGAAGAGTCTAGCATAAGACCAATCATAATTTTACACCAAGGGACTACCAAGTTTTCAAGTTCATTCTCCAGTTTATTATTTTTTTGAGTCAAATCATACCTCTTGATTTTAGGAAAGAACAAGGACAGCCCAACTTGAGTACTTTCTTAGTTTTTTATTGAACTTTATAATGAAATACCTGAATTTATTTATGTTTGTGCTCTCACGTCAAGTGCGAATAATACTGCATTCTTTTCCATGGCATCCACGTTCAAGGTGTATTTATCATAGCATATCTATTTGATTCTGTTATTATTTTATAATTATTTAGTACTTGAGTTCATTCTCAAGGCTTGATATTTGTTGCTAGTCGAGTAAATTAAGTGAAACAAATTTAAGTACTCCTATAAAGGCAATAAAAATTAGTGAGTGTTCAAGACTGGTAATTCCTCGGGAAGGTGTGCTGACTTACTTGTTTTCAAGGAGTTCCAACCACCGTAGACAAATGAGATTAGTTTAAGATAAATATTTCCATATTCTTGATAGTACCCAGTAATCACAAAGGAGCAGCAGCTAGGAGGAAGTCCAAATATACCAACTTTTGCGTTGTCTTTGGTTTGCGTTGCTAATATCTATAATCCGCTGCTTGCTTTCTTCAATTTGGCAATAATGGCTTATTTCTGCTCCTTGGCGGGGTTCATCACTTACCAGTCAGGAAAACTGAAGGTTCGAATGAACGAGAATGGTTTACATTTTTCCAACATTTCATACCCTCCATTAATTTTGGCCCACGCCTTTAGTATGATATGTACCCATGCATAGTTACTTATTTGAGAATGAGACACAATTTTACCTTAACGTTCATCATAATGAAACTTGTCGTCCACGATCAACTTGACGAGTATTCCGTTTTTAACCACAGTGACATGATAAAAACCCTGCTAATTTATATAACTTGGTTCAATTATGTTGCAGAAGTGATGAAATGAAGTAATGTTTATCTCGCTTAAATAACTAGGACTTGCTTCAGATACTCTTGATTTCGTAGGATTACTCAGCTCCTTTCCAGTTTTAAGATCCAAAAATAGGTTCGCTTTCAAAGGGAATACTTATGCAAGCCTCTTAATTTTTATATTCGGATCATCTTTTGTGATCTTTAGCATAAATTGGTCGTCGATGAAGCACTCGCCAGGTGTTAGACTCGGTACTTGCTTAGACAGGCTGGTCAAGTTACATATGGGGTAGCGCTGTTTGTTGGCTTAGTCAATTATTTAGTAAGTTTAACTCTCGCACCACTCACTCGTGTGCCCTGAGTGCATGTGCCTTAATATAAAGATACCTTTATAGTATACTCGAATCTTAATATCGCTCTAACATTTGTTCAGGAGTAGATTGTAATAATAACCTGCTATTTAAATATTATCATAGATCAGGTAAGTAAGTTAAGTAGACATGCTCGAGAAGACAAAGAAGCTGAATGTCACAGCTCAGAAATAAATAAAGCAAATCAAAGTGGGCATTGTTGGTGATTCGGGAGTAGGCAAATCGGCCTTCGTAAATAGGCTTGTCACAGGGGATTTTAATTCAGCTACTGAAGTCACTCTTAGCGTCGAGTCTGCAAGTAAAACCATATAAAATCAGAATGGAGCTGCAGTGAACTTGACATTTTGGGATTTCAGTGGCAAACTTGACTTTGTTGAAGTGAGGAATGAGTTCTATAAATAAATCGATATTTTGCTTCTATTTTGTGATCTCAGCAACAAAAATAGTCTTGAGAGCATTTAGTATTGGCTCCGCGAGAGTAAGGACAACGGAGCTGGCACTACTTTCATTGTTGGAAACAAACTCGACTGCAAAAAGTTCTCTGATGCCGAAAAAATAAGCAAAGATAAAGGCTGTACTTACTTGGAAGTGAGTGCCAAGACAGGAGACGGAGTTCAAGAAGCAGTCAAAAAAATAATAGCTTAATTCAAGTGATGATAATATTTTCAAACTATTAGCTTAGATATTTAAATAAACGGGAATCAACCTCTTTGAGGGAAGAGCATAACTCTGAGAGTGGATCCGATGGCTCTAGGGGGAAGATTAGTGTTGAATCTGGCAAGGACTGCACCGGTGTTGCCGTGCGATCGACTAATTCTGCCCCAAATGGTTCTGAATCTCTTGTCCTTTTGGCCAGACTTAGTTTTGTAAATATAGGCGACTCGCTTGCCGAAGTAGTATTGTGCGCCGCTTCTGTCATTAACACCTTCAAGGCGGAGGATGGATTGATTTACGTTTTGTTGAACTTTAGATCTTCTGAATCCCAAGAATTTGGCTCTCACCCATAGTCTGACGGGTTTGCCCACTGATTTTTTCTCAATCTGCTTGGTCTTTGGCTTCTCGACTGCTTGTGACATTGAGCTATGGTTAAGAATATTTTAATATTTTAATATATCAAATATAATGGTTTATGTCCTCGTCTCAATGTATTAAATAATCGATATTGTCAATACTATTGTAAAATGAGTCGATAGAATAAAGCACGAGAAGGTAAATAACATGTTAAGACGTAGTTGTACTGCCAATTGGCAAGGTGAGGATTGTTGGTTTCAGCGAGGTCATTCCTACTGGCTGGGAGAAGATGCTTATTGAAGAAGGACGTCTATATTTGTAGCAACTTTCAGGACTTCTAAAAGAATGGTCAATCGTTGGCTTCGAAATTGGTGCTCTCACAGGCAGAGGCTACGGAAGCAAGTTTTGGGAGCATTATGGCAATTAGTGCGGCTAAGGATTCATCATCTTGAGACAGACCCCTACCAATGCATGATTATTATTGATTTAATTAATCATTATAAGTAGTTAACTCTAAATGCTGGGAGAAAAGTGTAGGATTTTGCTTGTTTCCTAAAACGTCATCAAGTCATAAAATATTTTTCGCATTGGCTAAGCAGTCAAATAATCCAATGCAAAGCCTAAAGCCTGCAAAATCGTAGTCAGTAGCCTATTACAAGGTAGTTAATCTGCTTTAAAATTCAAACTTATATCCCCTAACCTTTTGACTAACAATTAGTATATTAAATAATATTGGGTCATTTGCAATAGCCATGAAATGCAGAGCATAGATCATAAAAATATAAAGGGTGTTTTTGTTATAAATGAATAGCCATTAGCTTTCAAAAACGCAATTAGCTCTATTGTTAAGGTATTTTTGGTTCGGACGCTGTAAGAAGCTCTAAATATCTTAAGTTTGAATGATTCAATGCTTGAAGAGCGTTACAAAATGGAACGATTTTTGAAAATTAGTCAGGCCAAATATGAACGAGCACTAAGCTTCAACTATTTTATTGAATTAACAGAACGGTTTACTTCTATCATATCAAAGATCCATGTAAATGAACTATGTAAGTTTATGAAATTTGCTGCGAATCGGCGTCTAACCTGCATGAAAAAATACTTCAATTATTGGCTTATTCTGCATTACTCTCATCAGATTAAGTTTAAATAACACGAAGCTATAGAAGGTCAATATCTTGTTGAAAATAGCAACAAAAATCTGATGACTAAATGTTTTAAACAATGGAAATTGTTGCATTTTGGCTTTAAGTCTAACATGAATTGATCAATTTATTTATAATTTATTACTTAATGAATCTGCTCGATGTAAGTTTTTAATTTGATTTAAAAGCGCTCTAGTGATATAATAATGAAAAATTAATAATAAGCAGGTCAAAATCTGCCGGCAAATGTCCGCAAAGGATCGGCAGATCTGCAACGAAAAGACGAAGACACTAAATCAGTGTTTGTACAAAGCGTGGATTACAACTCTACACCTCAATAGCTGGAGGCCATCTTTGAGGACTGTGGTACAATCGTGCGCACAACAATCCTAAAATAGAAGACGACTAACAAACCGAAAGGGTGCGCGTATATTTAATTCGCGGATGTGGATAGCGTGTTCCATGCAATAATGCTGTCTGGGACAAGTTTGCGCAACAGGGCAATTAAGGTATCACAAAAGAGAACTAACATCAGGGGCATGTCCAATAAAAATAACAACACCAAGTAGTACCTGTTCTCCAAGTTCCTTAGCAGCTTGAGCGGCCGAAGATGATGCTACATATTCATATATAGCTACATATTTGCGAAAATAACACAAACACATTTAAAGTAAACTAATTTAAAATCGTAATCAACTATCATTTTGACTTTAAGATTTGGGTTTCATAAGATATATGGGGACTGATACCTACTCAGTTTCTGCCTAAAAAATTTGAGAGTAACACTATGAGAAACATGGTTGACTTGCAAATGAAAAAGAATCTTACAAGCTCAGATTCCTATGAGAAGCTTTCAAATTATCTGCGATCGATTTAAGACTCTCCTTTTTTGGTCTTGATGAGTTATCGTCTTCTTCTAAATTCACAGGCCTCTTTCTTAGAGAATGATCTTGGTCACCTACATTGAGAATACCTTTCAAATGCGCTTGTTGAACAGGGTCAAACCATTTTAAGAATTCGGCTGACAGGTTGTAAATTTCAGTATAATTTTTTACCAGATGCGCGTATCCAGACTAGCTTTTGTGTACTGAGCCCTCTAGAAAATCCAAATACTTGGCAAATTTGAGTCTGTGGTCAATCTTTATTTTGAGTTTCACTTTTCTAAAATTAGCGTAGGGTATCACAATCTTTCTTAGAATTGATGGCCTCAACATCCTAATAAAAGTCTCCATCTCAACATAGTTCGAATGTAGAGAGTAGGGAACTATGTAGTTTATTTTGTCAGGTGCTTGATGCTCCAGCATTAAAAAATCAGTGTCTATGCAAATGAAATCGTGGCCAATTGGTGATTTCTTTGTCTGTTCAACAATTTTGGCTCGATTCTTTTTGCTAATCAGATGTATAAAGCCTTCATTTGGATTGGTTGTTAAAAACTATGTTCCCAAACCAGCTACAGAAATTTTCTCAAGTTGTTTTTCCGAGACAACGACATTAGTTTGAAAACGCTTACTTATGTCCATTAGAATTTTGTGTTTACCAAGAGCTCCCATAGCAATATAGATCAATTTTTTATTTAAGTTTTTTTCAATAATTTTGATCATTACTTCCACAATTTCCTCCTGGAGTCCAAACTTGAAGGCACTGTTGCAGTAAGTGTTATCGAATATCATCTCATCAATATGTATGGATATACCGTGCATCTGCTAAACTAGATCTTTCTTATTCAGCTGGTTTCTGAGAGCAGGGGGAAAGAGTATACTGTTCTCTTTTACCATATCAAAGTTGTAACGAAAATCACCGGTAAACAAGATGGTGCCCATGTAGCCCTTCAGTAGAAGCATCGAAGAGCCTGGGATGTGCTTAGCATCAAATAACCAAAAATTGACAAAGAGTCCAGGCTTAATCTCTAGATTTTGCTCTTCGTAGAAGTCTACAGCGAAAATATTCTTTATCTTCGGGAACTTGTTGAGGATGAATTTCTTAGTCATATGGCTGCAGTATATTCTGCCATAGTCCCACAGTGGACTAAGCCCCTCGTAGTGGTCAGAGTGGAAATGAGTCAGAAAATGGATGAAAGTGTCCTTAGGGAACGACTTACAGAAGTTAAAGTCATCCACAATGATGTTCGTGTTAGTAATTACCCGGGACATTTATAATCATATTAAATTACTGCCTTGCTTAATTATTATAATCTTTGAGGGATTTTAGTTAAAATAACAGTTACTGGTTGCATCATAGCATTTGCTAAAAAGAGGACTTCAACAAAATGAACGACAGGAGACAACCATCAATAAGCGAATACAGAGACACCAAATATAAGCAGAATAGGCCCTACTCTCATGTGCCTAATGGATCCGTTCTTACGGATAATGCGCGGTATTAGCACAGGGTAAGACCACCGACCGATTCGGACCAATTGGCAGTGTACAGAAAGCTAGTAGTGGCAAGGCGTAATTATGATGAAGAGAGGTCGCTCCTCATTCGGTGGGTTTTAGGATATCGACTTGCAACAGCCTGAACATTTGATAGATGCATAAAACACAAATCATTCATCCATCTTCGTATTAAGTTTTACCATCGCTTTGCCTGCGTTAAATGACTGTTACCAATCTGACCGATCCACTGCTCCTTCTCGGAGTTAGAGGAGGCCACCACAAAGTATGATTGCTCATCGGTGTCAAGTCGCTGCGTTAATAATTATTTACAAACGAAAACTATTTACCTGTCTCTTCATCTGCCGATTTTATTGACGTGATTAGCTTTAAGGAAATGACCTCGGTGGGTGAAGTGTACACTTTCCTCTCCTTGAATGTCATTAGCGTCTGCGGTGTGAGCACAAACCAGCGGCTAAAATGTACATCATATTTTACCTTCTCCAAGACTTGAGGAACCTTGATTATTTGTCAAGGAACCCTTCCTTCAGGATAGACTGAACTTCTTTTTGGACGTCAATCATGCTTATAATATTTACGAGTAGAATTTTATTTCACACACCAAATATCAATTCGCAAGTCAGTCACAACTCATAGACCTCGTTCTGCTTCCATTTAATTTGTAGTAGTACTTATTTATTATTTATTGATTGCAATTCTATCAATTTTTAATAAAGTATTTTAAAAGATATTTCGACTTCACTGTTATTATTGGCTAGCAGAATTGCCGGCTGGCCAGAAGAGAAACAAAAAGGATAATAAATTACATGTTGATTTAAAATTTATAATAAAAGATTAATTTTGGGCACGTGCGACTAATTGATGTCTCATCAGAAATAGCAATCCATTGACTTACAAGAGTTCAATGATTATTCACATGCTAGCGAGGATGGTCAGTCAGGTACATTAGAGAAGCGCAAACATATTCAAAAGTAGAACCAGCGAATCCAAGCCGATAAGAAAGGAGTATACCAGGAATTGTCTAAAAAGCGGAAAGAAACAGCAAAAGAAGTGAAACGAATTCGAGAGCAAAACCGCCGGGCAAACCATAAATAATATGTGAGCAGTTTGTAAGTATAAATTCAAAATAAATAATTGCTGATCGAGGAGCTGACTGATAAAATTAAATAATTATAGAAAGAGTTAGCCTTAAAGTCCGTTTGCAAATGCAGCAACGACTTTACTCAATCTCAAACTAACAATTGTACCCCTCTCTCGCTTCCTCAGGAGCCTGCTGAAATCTAGGATGAAATGAACAACCTCGATGATTCGTTCAGAAGAATGAGTGATGAAAGCAGTCTTCGAATTTGTTTTGGAAATAAAAACTTTCTCTTCTTTCTAGTAACTATGTGCTGTCTCACAATTGGCTCAATTGCTGATAACCCTGAAATGTTCCTATAACCCATTTCCCCTTTCCGCTTAAAATCAGAAATGCTTTATTTAAAAGGTTCGTAAAAGATAAACCATTTTGAAGCATATAAAAAAAGGTCATCGATCAGATAACAATAGTGGGGATAAATTCACGGTTATGACATCTCTTAATCTGTAAAACTATTGTCGGATTTTAATACTGTCTCAAACAGACTAGAAGTACTATTTAATTTATTTGAACTCTCGTTACCAACTGACTTCTAGCTTATATTTAAATTTAAATCTTTGAGCCAATTTTGGATGAATTTCAGCATCAATAGATTGGCCGGGATGTTTTTAAACGGGCCTTATAACCGTTGATTGATATTATATGCAATTTAATATTGACAATCATAAACCCATTTTCGAAACTTCTGCATTAATGATAGCAACTTACTACTCATATTTTGAATACAGTGATGCTAATTTCGCAATTTTATAGGAGATGACTTTGCTTTAGAACTCGTGCTCTTTCTCGATTTAGTTTGTGCGCTTAGCGATCTCCTTGTTTCTGGTTTGCTGTTTACTGATGCACTTCTTTAAATGGTTACGCTATTATATTAATGAGATCTCGTTTGTCGGAAGCGAGGTACTTGCTGTTGACTTAGAAGATGCTAGTTTGAGAGACAGTTCCTTAGGCTTATAATTTTTACGCATAAAATAATATCAGTATACAGGATTAGTATTTATCACAGGTTTGCAGTGCTGTCCATACGGCCTGACATCAATGAGTTTCTGGAGTTACTCCTCGATGTGAGTGTACGGTTGAGGTCAGATGCTGCATCATCGTTCAGGTAATCGAAATCTGTTGTCTCGTGAGTCGTTGCTTGAGTCAGTATGAATTGAGATTTCCGCTTGTAGTATGTAATATAGTATGCAATTGAGGGGACTGCCTGCATGCTTATTATTTTAAGTAGGAAGCATAAAACCTTTCTGAAGAAAGTATTACCCGAAAATAGCTATTCACACTGATTATCGTTTTATGAAATCGTGAATGCCAAATAGTCCCATACAAACATGATGAAACCTCCAGTAAGGGATGCAGATACTAGCAAAATCATGTCTAATCTCTGCTCCTGAATTGAGGCTACCTTCTTTTCGTCAGCTTTAGTTTCTGTTTGTTGTAGCTCCCAGTTCATGCGGTCAAAAATTTGAAAAGCAACGAACCCCTGCATGGAAGCTACAATAAGCAGAGTACCGCTCAGCACAGTCCAGTCAATGAGCCTGCAGTTGTAGCCCAGGTTGAAATTGGTATTGGAGAGCTTGCTGCCATCACCAACAGCGATGAAGAACCACATGAGAAAGTTGATGATCTTGAGACCGTTGATACCAAATGAAATTTTGCGTGAAGCTTCTTCATCATTGATCCAATGTATTTTGCATAGCAAATCCAGCACGTTTATACTGATCCAGATGAGCAAGTTCCTAATTGTGGCTAATATGAAGAACTACTCGAACAGAAAGTAATACAGGGTCAAGATTAGAGTTTGGGCCATTGCCAGCATGTAAATGTACTTGTCCTCTTTCGAAATCGGGTTGTTATTTTCGTTTGTGAGGGTCTTATAGCCTTTAATGAAGATTACGAACATCACCAGACTTACCACACCCTCGCATAACCTCAGGAAGCAAGTGAAAAAGTCTTCATCGCACTGGAAAATAGTTGAGTAAGAATGACTGGGTACATCTTCAGGATTCATAATCAGCTCCATCTTTTTAAAATTTATGATATTTTAGCTATTATATCATGTGCATTGCTCGTATAATCTTATAGATCATATTATCAGAATTCTATTATTAACATTTTTACATTGTGAGCTACATAAAGTCAATAAATTGCTGAAATCAGCAACAGCTTATAATAAGCTGTATCTAATTATAACAAACAACATTTAATAAATTAAAAATAAAGAACTATTGTAGTATTAAATAAAATATTTAATTTTGGTCATTTCAATAATTAATATTATAAATGTTGTTTACGAGAAGATTCTCGAACTTGGGACTCCTTGCTAAAAGGTATCGCAGGACAAATCTATGCGTGACTCCTCTTGCCAGGTATTCCGTCATGGTTCCCAAATTTTACTTTTCATCCTCCAAACCTGCTGAAAAGATGGAGTTCAAGGCTGAGACGAAGAAGTTATTGGACATTGTTGCCAAATCACTCTACACAGACAGCGAAGTATTTTTGAGATAATTGCTTTCCAATGCCTCTGATGCCTTGGAGAAGCAAAGATTTCTTACTCAAGCCAACGAGGATCTTAACGTGAGTATCGAAATTTCTCCAACCAAAAACCAGATCACAATTCAGGACAATGGAGTGGGAATGTCAAAATAAGATCTCATCTCCAACCTCGGCACAATTGCCAAGAGCGGGTCCAAATAGTTCATGCAGAACATGGAAAAAGAGGGCAAGACCATGGAAAATAACATTATTGGTCAGTTCGGTGTCGGTTTCTATTCTTCCTTCATCGTAGCCGACCATGTGGAAGTTATTTCCAAAATTAGTGGACAGCCTGCTCATAAATGGAGCTCTGATGGTTCGGGCACTTTCTAAATTGAAGAAATTGATGAAAAATCATTTGAAAGAGGTACTAAAATTATTCTGCATATTAAAGCAGATCATAAGAATTTCCTAGATAAAACAGAGCTACAGCGAATCGTACAAAAGTATTCTAACTTCATTAATTTCCCTATTGTAATCGATGGTGAGGCAATGAACTTAGTAAAGGCGCTGTGGTCTCGTGATAAGAAGGACATCTCTGACAAGGAGTATCAAGATTTCTATGAGTATTTAACTGGCAAGTCCGATAAGTATAAATTTAAGATGCATTTTGCATCAGATGTGCCGCTACAATTGAAGGCTATCCTTTATGTTCCTTAAAACCACAACTAAAAGTTCGGAGCATTTCAATAAAAAGGTGAAGTTAGTCTCTATTCCAAAAAGGTTCTTATTAAGAAAGACTGTAAAGAATTACTACTACCAAACTTCCTCAGATTTATTAAAGGTGTTGTTGACTGTGAAGATATTCCTCTTAACATTTCAAGAGAGAACTATCAAGATTCTGCTTTAATGAGCAAACTACGGACATTCTTAACCAAAAGAATATTGAAAACGCTAAAGGAAGAGGCAGAAAAAGACCCTGTAGCCTACAATAAATGGTATGGATAATTTTAAATTTTCATAAAATAGGGAAGCATCGATCAATAGTATAAGAAATAAGTGGCATTGTTGAACAGATATGGACTCAATACACAGGATGGACACTTCAGTTTGAAAGATTACATATCATTAAAAAAGCCAACACAAGATCGCATCTTTTATATGTTTTCCCCAAACAGAAATGCTGCTAACGATTCCCCTTATGTTTATCCTCTGACCAAGGCTGGTGTTCCAGTTTTGGTAGCGAGCACTCACATTGATGAAGTTATATTTAGAGAGCTAGATACTTTTGAAGGACTTAAATTTGCCAATGTTGAAACTGATACTGAAGATGTTGAAAGAACATTGAAAGGCTTAGGCGAAGACAATAAAACTTAAAGTAAAGGTTCAACTAAAGTGAAGTAAGAGGAGCTTACACCTTTCTCTTTATGGATCAAGCAAGAGCTCCAGCCATTTGTTGATAAGGTGAATGTTTCTAAAAAGGCTATCAAAGGCCCAGCAATGGTCATCAGCCCAATATCAAGCTCAATGAGGCAAATGTCCTTTATGAAAAAGATGATGGAAGAACGATCTAGCGTACATTTATTTTAATATAGTCTGGTCTCCCTAAGATGTCGTTACAAAACTTAACTTTTGAGTATGATCCATCCGATCCACTGATCGTAAAGTTGAACGAGTTTAGGAAAGTAAATGCAGAACAGGCTAGCATGATTGTTCGACAAATCTTTGATAACTCCTGCATCGAAGCGGGTCTTGAAAGCGATTCTAAAAATATGATTAAGAGGATTAATACTTTGCTAGAGAAAGTAATCGATGAGGGAGTCAAGAGCACAGGAGAAGAGCAGCCTAAAAAACCTTAATGATAATTAATTTGCCTGTTATTATATATTTTTCCAATTCGAACTGCTTATTTAGAACATATGACTGCATTAGCATCGCCTTAAACAAACCACCAGAAAGTAGGCGATTGCAAAATATTACTTAAAATCCAATAGAAAACTTAAGTTATGAAGCATAATTGGATTCGAGTTTTTGAAGGCTCGATTGAACTATGGGTAAATTTCATCCTCTTCAAAACAAAGACTCTTATCAACCAAGCTCAAATTAATAAATGCGCATTAACTGACTTTAATTAAGTATAGCTTACCATGACTTCCTTTCTCTAGTAAACTTAGCAGTGTGTTCTTCAGGGCTTGCGCAATATTGAGAAAATTTACATGATGCCAAAGAACTCAAAAAACAATTTCCCTAGTTCAATCTAACAAAATAAGATGCATATTGAAAGCGCAAACAGAGACAAGTCTCAAGTACATGAGAAAAGTAGATCACTGTCGGCGGGAGGTAAGACTAGAAAATTCTCCCTTTTTGGAAAGACTCGAAGCAAGAATCATACTTAATTGTAATTTGTGAAACCAAAATCAAGTCAAATTAAATAGACTTTTAGTATAAATCCCTCCATGAATAAAACTGTTTTAAAACATTATAAGCCAAAGCCCAGATTCGATTAAGATCGCTCTTTGACATCGTCTAATTTTGCAGCATTCAAATCAGCCAAAGAAGTAAACGTTGAGGATTAATTGCAAAAGACTTTATGTTAAAAATTTCAAACAAAGTAAGAGTAAACCTAGAAAAATTTAGAGTAGATAATTTCGCATAAATTTGAAGGTAAACTGAAGGCAATTTAATCAAGCTTAAACTTTAAACTAAACACAATTATTGAGTCTTTAGTTAACAAAACACTGAAAGTTGAGAAAACAAATGATAATAATTTATAAAACTAAGACAATCTATTTAAATAATAGAGTAATGAATTAAAAGAAACTTAGAATAAAAACAATAAAATTAGCAGGTCTGATGTTAAAAAAAATAGCATTCGTCAAATAATAACAACAAATCCTTTAGCTTAGGAAGAAAGTCCTCAAAATTAGATTAAATTACCACAGACATTAGAAACCAAAAACACAGAAATAATTAGTGTTTAAAAAAACTTGCATGATTTTGTTAAATTTGCAATTGAAAAAAAGCTTCCATTCAACCCTGTATGCTTTAAAGTTTTTGCATTCTGCTATATTGAGATGTGCAAGCAAAATGGTCTATAGTAAAATCTTGAAAAAGTGGGTTTCGCCAAAGAGCAGATACTGGAGTCGCTCTCAAACTAGGAGACGATGAAGTAGTTTAACAGTGGCCTGAAGACACTAAAGACATTGTTCTGTAGCGATAAGAAGAAAGTCAAGGAGAAGTTATAGTCCTATGTTGAGAAATTTCTGCGCTGCTGTTATGACTTGGTGCTCAAGTAACCGCATCAGCTGAAAGAGGAAACTAAAGTCGAACTTGATCTTTTCATGTGCAGAATGTGATTTTATAATACTAAATATTACTCACATATATGCAAAAGCAAAGTAGCTCATAGTTGCAGACAGCCCTCGAGGAGACTCAATCTGCGGCGCTATTAAACAAATTGGTGCAGTCCCAACATCAGATTCTGGTATCAGAACTGGCGAAAATAGACAAGCTGAATGATCTCATCTCCAAGAAAAAATAAACTGAAGCTGAAAAGCATCGTAGTAAAATGTAAAGCTACGACCGCACCATCTCAGTTTTACAGGAACAAGTAAAGAGCAAGCAAAAGCTGTTAGAATAAATAACTTTGCTAGGCCAAGTTGAGTGTCGGTCTCAACCTTGATTTCCACGTTTACATATTTTCAAGTAGGCAGCAGTGATTTTAATAATCACTAAGCTTCAAGTTAATTGCTAATAGATAAGCATTATTATATATAATTGAATGCAGGATCAGACGATCAAGAGCATCCTTGAACAGGCTCGTGAAAAATATCAATCTGGAGATTATAACTCAGCAAAAGCGTATCTTTTTGATTACAATAGCAAACTCTAACAAGTGACTGAGCAAGACATCTCAGTTGAACTTAACAAACTATTAATCGAGTTCGAAACTGGTCTATCTTAAAACACATAAGCAACGCTGTGCAAATTACGTACTTATGTTGATACTCAGTGAACTTGCTGACCGAGACCAACATCGACCTGTACAAAAAGAACAGACCCAAAGAGATCAACTTCATCTCTCACGAAATGCTATACCTCAATATAGTTGCAGTTGCAGAGTATCTCGGCAAGAACACGCTCGCTCAGCTAGTCGCATCAGAGGGTCTATTTTTTTATAAATGCTTGCAAACAACCACTGCTTTAGTTCTCATACATGAGACACTACGAAGGGCATTGACTCAAAGCAGACTATCGACATCCTTTGATCTCATTCACAAATTTCAGAAAATCATGGAACACTCCAACAAAAACTTGAGCACTCAGGATTAAAAGATCAAAGTAATGATAAATATTATGTTCATTTCGGCACTACTCAAACTGCAAATGGTAGAACAAAGTCAAGCATTATACATGCTCAAGTTCGATGATTCAGACGCTGATAAGTTTGCCGCTGAAGAGAAGAACTCGAAAACAAAACGCAAGAACAAAATAAACTTTAAGGACCTTATGAGCTTCCTGAGATCGTAAATCGATTTTATAAACAAAAATTATGAAAAATCGTTAAACGGAATGCTTGAATACAATTCATCTGAATCAAATCGTGAGAAAATATTCTCTTAAAATAACATTGCAATAAATTTGTGCATGCTAGGTAAGTCAACTGCGGCCGAGAAGATATTCATGAACAACTGCGAGACCATCTGTAAGGTATTGCTGACTAATAAGAAGTACGGTACCGAGTTACCTGAGCTATTTCAAAAAACAAAGTAAAATCTGATGCTGTCATACTTGCAGTCGAGAAACAATTAAAATTCCCCTACTCATTTTAGCGTAGAAGCAGATCAAAAGTGCTTTACTCATATCAAAACATTAGATGATGGTTTTTCATTTAAGCAAGAGTACAGAAGAGGTCAATGCTGTCTTAATTTGTACCACAGTTTGTTGTAAAAATCAAGCAGGAAACTTCCTTGGGAGTAAATTCATGATAACTATGACAATGTTTATTACTTCCCCAACCAGCTTTACTTCCAGTTCAAAGGGAGGAACAAAAACCTGCATATGGCTAACAAGAAACCAGTTTACAGGCGCTATGTCCTAAACGAGTGGAATGATGACCCTAGCGAAGAATTGGTTGACAAAGATCAAAACAGGAGAAAATTCGAAAAGCAAGCCAATTCACTTAAACTGAAAGATATCCTCGTGAAAGCATAAGAAAGCTTCAAAAAATCGCTAGTTATTCTTGAGCAGGAATAAAGCATTCATGTTAAAATATAAGGCGCTGAAGCTGAAATGACTAAAGCGATAAACTAGTAAATATTATTTGATTTAGGCGACTCTTCCATGAATATGCTAACTTTAAGTCAAGCTTGCTTTGTTTGTTAGCTTACACAGCACTGTGTCTATGCAAGTGGAACGAGGTCATTAAGTATTGTCAATAGTTTACTGCTAAAAAGTGCGATGGAGTCTCCCCTTAGAACAACTACTCGGTGTTGACATACCAGATGGAGGCATACTCGCAGCTGAACAACATGGAGGACTCCTATAAAGCAATGCATGCAATAGTAAGCGGTGGGCTCTCCAAGGCCAACAACTTGACTTGCAGAGACGGATCAAGTAAGTATTGCTGAATATAGATTTATCGAACTGCAACATGGAGGGAGGGATAAGCCAGTAAGTCAATTTCATTTACAACATGGGTGTGTTGCACAGTAGGAACAACCATATCCCAGAGGCTCATCAAAGTTTTCAGAAGCTGTTTTCGCAAATGAACATACTGCAGAACTATCCAAAGACTGAGCTGCCTCTGTCGGTGGTATAACTGTTGATGCACTACAACCTGCGCACCCAGAACAGCAACGGGGCTCTACAGCTGATAAAGAGGAAGCGCACAGTGGCAGTGGGCACCACAATAAAGCCCATACTGAACATTACCAAGTGACACTATCTTGACGAAAATGTGCTATGAGTTATTTTCTATATGTCACCAATATCTTCCACTTTATTATTTATTTTATAGTCATCTTATCAATGCTAGGCAGCAATATTTAGATGCATATTTAATTTTAATAAGAATAAAAATTTTGTTACCCATTAAGGAAACAAAATGGGATTGTATTGTGTAACATATTGTAAATTATTCTATTCATATAAATTAATTAGACTAGTGCATTGTTTGTTCTTTAAATTGTGATTGTGTTGATTGGTTCGAAATTTATTATATTCGATATAGAAGGCATGCGCAAGTATTTATGCTATGCCATCCTGATATTAATCCAAATTTACTGGAGTGTCAGCGCACCCTGCTTAAACCCCAAGTAAGCGGAGTCTAAATGTTCATCGTGCTCGAACCAGCATTTTCACAGCGAGGGCACCTGCTACGAGAAGCTGAAAGGATGTTCCTAGCATAAAGTTAAACTCCAATAAGTCACTTGTGCAATCTGTCAATCCGGGTACACTCTTAATTTGAACAAATGCGAGAGGGAAGCAGTTTTGCAGCTGAAAAAGGGAGAATCTTTCTCCAAATTGCTAAGCCCCGCCCTAATTGCAAGCGGAAGTCACGACAAAATTGCAAGCTAATAAGTGAAATAGGTGTAAAAGAATTCATCATCTCCGAACTCTTAAAAGCAGTCAGCGTAACCTCCAAAGCAAAGGCCGGTTCCAAAATTTCCATTAATAAGCATAGTTTCTAATATATCATAGGAAATAATGGAAAAGCCAGTATAAATTTCACATGAGCTGTAGCAGAAAGTAGAAAATGAGTTCCCACTTTTGGCCAAAGAGACTGCTATTAAATTGAGGGGGTCTGGTGGAAAAAGTATGCAACCGCTGCTGTTCAAAGGCAAGAATAAAATATTGTTATCAGGAGCTCATTAAGCATCCAGCATCAACGAAGTGGCTACTTCCAAGAATGATGATGTTATAGTAGATATTGGATGTAACCCGTAAACTATTCAACTCCTGGAGGATATACAAGCGCTAAAAAATAATAAAATGATTGATGAGCTTGACTCAGTTTAAATTTCAATAGGCTTGAGTTTCAAAACAGCTCAAGGTAGCTCTACAAAAGTGAGAATAAATCTGGCCAATGGGTAATTAACAGGCGATGATTCTGCAGAGTCCCAAAGTACACTAAAACACATATAAAGGTTGATTAAAAGTAAAGTAGAATATGGGTAATACTTGAAGTATGCATACTCACAGTTTCAGAATAACCTGTCAGTAGTCAATCCTCCATAGTAAATTTAGAGTGTGAGGGTGCAAATGGTTGAAAATACATCGCAAATTTTATTTTCAGTCCATTACTTGGCAGCAAATAAAAGTGAAAGCGAGAAAGTTGTATTCCGTTACTCAATACCAAATAATGAGACACAGGTTTAAGGCTATTTTATTGAAGGGGTTAACATACTTAATTATTTTAAAAATGGCACAAATTAAACCAAAATATAAAATGCAGATAAAGATAAAGATAAAGAAAAGGATAGAACAGAATCCTAATTATAAAAGTAAAAATAGCAGCCAAAATAAAAGGAGTTGAAAGATATTAATATTAAAAATTCATCTAAGGATGTGAAAAATAACGAAGCAAGCAAAATTTAGCAAAGTGGCACGAATCCAGATAAAGTATAGAAAGTTGATGAATAGATAGGTAAAAGTTCATTAATATAAACAAAGCAATAAATAACAAAACAGTCTGATTCTAAGCAAAAAATTGAGTCAGATATTAAATAATAGCAAAAGCCAGTCAATATTGTAACTCCAACTCCGAGTCTTCAATCTCCATTTAATTAAAATGATAAGAAATAGTAAAAGCAGAATATTGAAAAAGAACCAGTCACAAAGCCAGTTGATAAAATATTAAAGTCATAGCAAGCCAAAGACTTAACACAGCCTACACAGCAAAAGCCTACAACTGTGGATGTAAAACCTCAATAGTTAATTCAAGCAAAATCTTCAGCTGATGTTTTAGCAGCTATGAAAAAATCAAGCAGTGAGTTCGCTAAAAAATCAGCCAATGGGTTTCGGATGGGCCAATTTTAGAGCTAAATAAACCAAGATAAAGGTGAAGTGAGTTATAATGTAAAATTTCTGTTCTCTAGTGGGGCATACGCACTTAAAGCTATCTAAAATGTAAAAACAGGTCAACTACTCGAGACATATGCTTTGGAATCTGCGGATGCTTGTGCTGATATCACTACAGACGCTCTGTCTGTTAAGCTAGACGCTGTGCTTAAGAAGTCGTTCCCACTGCTGTCTGGGTTTGGCAAACTGGCAGTGAATTACAAAATATAAGACACTGGCGAGAGATTTAGTTTACTTTATGCCAATTAATAATATAAAAAAGTGTACTATGACGTAGTGAAGTCTAAAGATTCCGCTAAGTATGTGATTTCTAAGAGTGGCATCCTTTAAAATGGATTTGTCTCAGATAAAAATGTAGACCTATTGAATATGAGGATTACAGACTATGAGTTGACCATAGATGATAGAACTGAGACAAGACATGTAAGGTCAGTGCTAAACGAGCTGATACAGAGATTCAAACCATATGTGATTCAGTGCACAATTGCTGCAGTTTTCAACAATGCAACTCACTACAAAGTTTATCTCACAAATAAATTAGTTACCTACCAATATACTAAAAAGATAGACGATTCATCTAAGGGCACATTAACAGTACTGGACACGAAGACAGGTTATGAAGTATGGCCGATCGGAGTTAAATAAGATATTTCAAGCATACAGAGTATTACATATCGTAAGATTGAGGAGTAAATGATCAAAAAGTATAAAAGCTATTTCTCAAGTAACAATGTTAAAGAGTTGATGATAAAGAAATTATAGCAGAGTTATGAAGTTGCTTTTAAAACACTCTTCAGTTACTACTCAGTCACAGTGAGTACGAGCCCAGATGGAACTGTAAGCTTGGGGGCACTAAAAAAGACAACAGATTTTGATGAGCCTAAATTAACTATAGGCTGCAACAATAGTGAAATCATGGATGCAAGCGACAAGAAATGCTACAGAAAAATTACCGGTTGCTCAAAACAGCTTGGTAATATTTGCATTGTCTGCGAACTTGGGTTTAGTACTCTTGATCTCAAGTAATGCAAGAGGAACTGTATTTATTGATACCATAATATGTATTTATCAAATTTATGAGCATTAATCTTTGATTGTGTTGATAAAAAATAAGAACATCGATAATCAGTTAAAAAATTTATCGTCGATGAAGGTATTCCTAGATATGTTTCTCTTGATGAAGAAGTCCGCCACGTTCTTGATAACCAGCTTGCAAATAAACATTGTAATCAGGCATGCGATCGTCACGCTCCCAGTCGCAATGTAAAAGATGTTGATAAAGTTAATTAAGTTGATCAGCATCGTTAGTTCGTGACCTGAAATTAGCACCTCTGTAAACTTGTGCCAGTAGTCTTTGAAGAAAATTGGCAGCTCGCTTATTTGCTCAGAATCAATTGGGCAACTCAGAAGACGTTGTAAAAAGGACTGCTCTCGCACATTAAACTCTGAAATTTTGATTCCCTCGAGGTAATACTTAAAACTCTTCATCATATCATTTTAAATATTTTCTAAATCTTGATAGTCCTCCTTCTGCAAGTTTTGAGAAATGGGTTTAGTGAGTATCGATGTATCCTCAGCCCTGCCCACTAACTTCTGCAGGTATCGTGTTTTGTAGTTGACCTGAAATATTTGCCGAATTCTGCTTGGGAAGATGGCTTCGAATGCCTGCGTCTGATCTGGATCATTATTTTTAAAGGCTCTGCTCTTGCCGAAAGCTGAATATAACATGAAATACATTTGGCTTATTTTTCGAATATCGATTAAATATAGCTTAGACTACCTTCAGCTTGACCCAGCGGATTCATGCCATGCAGATAGTATCCATGGCGCTCGTGGTCGAAAAGTATTATGGAGATGTTCGCAATGCAGCACAGATCTATAAAATTTTAATAAGGCATGGGATTCCAAATTTTAGTCGCAATCCGGAATACTAAATAAATGTAAATTTACTGTATTGAGCAATGGCAATTATGAAAAAGACAAATGTGATGATAAAATAAGCTAAAACAACATTTTTCTTAGAAGAAATCGAGAAGTCCTTATCTAAATTCTCAACATTAGGAATCTGATATGAGAGGTTGATCCATTTAAGCCCATCCAAAAAAACGATACCAAATAGGATTACGAAAGGGTAAGGAATAATTTGTGTAACAGTGAGCTCATAGAGTTAGTTGACTAGAAGTATTTTTCTCCATATTGAAATCTGGCTTTTGGTGTTGGTCGTGTGAGTATTAAAGTTAGATAGATTCTTCTCTTTCTCCCAGTCAATAAGGAAGTAGTCAACTACAGCGCTGAGGTCATAGATAAGCAGAAATACAGAGAGTAATACAAATCCAAACTGAAGGTAGAAGACAACCATGAAGGGGTCATAGTAGCCCATCCATTGCGTAACAGTGTCAGGGAGTAGCAGATAAACAGTCTGTTGGAACTTGTAGAAGCAGAAGCAGTAGGCACTCACTCCGAAGAGCCATATCCATAGTGCGATTCCCCAATGACGGATAGCTTTGAGCAGGAAAATAAATATAACTTTGAACATGATGTAGGGATCATTCTGGTCGTCGTAAGGGTTATACTTCATGTACTTGTAGAAATTAATAATAAACGCGACCAATACTAACACGTTAAACACAATGAACGGTGCTGTCACCACAATGTTGATCGTGTCTGTGCTGGACGATGTTGCAATCTGAGGACTATCTTTTTGTTCTATGCTCAGATACGGCACCTATAAAGGAGGGCTGGATTTGAATGTCATTGATATTGAGTTCAGTGTGCCCTTATAATATCGTCGGTAATAATTCGTGCCCGAGTAAAGAGTGAACACTTACACATAATTCAGGTTAGCACTGGTAACGTAGACGTCATAATAAACATCAGTGCTAGGTTGAAGATCAGCAGCCAGGCAGTTTTTCACTAAGTTAAGGCCAAAGCTCTGAAAAAATATGAGGTCTTCTTGAGTCGAAATGCAAGTGAGCATATCCGAAGTCATGGGTTTAATGTCGGTAACTTCTCCGAATTTGTTGAACTGCAGTACTGTGAACACCAATTTGTTCTTCACAGTGGAGGTGTCTGTGCCGGCCACCGATGATGCATATATCCCTATTGATTAGTTTAGATCCGCCGATGATGCTTTCGAGGAGGTCCTAAATCATCAAATTTGTACGTGAGATTGAGATTTATCTTAGATGCCAAGTCAGTACAGAATTAGTTACTAGAAAGATAGCTGCTTTCAGCACACTTGTTATGCAGAATTTGACAAGCCTGTTTTGATGGATTTGAAGAAGAGCAGCCTAGACTGGCTATCCCGAAGAGTAGCCTTGAAAACTTATCGTTTGCGGAAGTGTAACTGTGTTATTTTACATTTACGTTCCAATTGTGGATCCGTCAATACAAAAGCCAGCTACAGGGTAGAAGGCTGGATTGGAACACGCACATGCTTTGATATTTGAGTCATAGACCATGCCAAACCCGCACGAAATGCATGCTGTTTTATCAGAGTTAGGGTAGGCTTGTGCTCCACAGTTGATTGAGCCCACCGTCGTCTGTTGAGTGCCATTCCTGTTGTAAAGAAAGGCGACACTGCCCGTTGCCGAAGTCTAAAATTATAAAAGAGAGTACGGAACCAGAGCTTAAGGCCAGACAGGAACCAGAGTAAGCGAAACCAATTGCTAATGGATTTCGATAGCTGCTGGCTGAGCAGTTGCAGTACGTGTTATCAGATGTGCTAGGGATAGTGTTCGAAATGGGACACGACTAGCAAGCATGGTTAATGTAGTTGTAGAACTGAGAAGCACTGCACGTTGATGGACTCAAGTACTGAGAAGTAAAGACTACGAGGCACAATAATGCATAGGCCAAGTATACTTTAGACATTGAGACTTGAATTTAAATTTACTTTTACTTAATAGATCACTATCTTTATCATGCACATTATACTCTTTATATTATATATTTGAAAATAGGTAAGAATCAGCTCCACATGAATTTTCTTAACTCCTCGTAGGTAATCGATTTCGGACTGCGAACCTCACTCGTAATTAATGTGCCTTTCTTTTCTTGGTACTCCGATGCCCTGTAGTTCTTGCTAATTGTTCCGTAAGCCTCATAGCCCTTTCTCCCGTCTCCCCTACTATTCTCAACGTTTCCGAAATGCCCGGTAGCCATACGACTGGAGCTATCATTATCGTACTACTTGTGCCCGCCGTAATTATCTTACTTAGGTCTCAGGATTTGCTTGGATGAACCAGAGCTTAAGCCTGCTCCTTGCTTGACGTACTTCTTAAAATCTTCATCGATGTCGATAATTTCCTTTGACACTTTTGAGGCTCTGCTCTTTCTGCCGAACTCATAGGCCGGTGACTGGTTTTCGTAGGAGTATTTTCCAATAATCGTGTCCTTGTATTCGCGATTCATGCTTGATCTTCGGTTTCCTGTTAATCTCTCATCGATGCTGTGAATTTTAGATACTTGAGATGTTTAGAATCTAGGTTCAGAGTTGTTAACGAAAGCTTGATTGTTGCTTCCACTGCCTACCCTGCTTTATTAAAACCGAACTAGATTCTCAGCTAGGTTTTTGACATCGAACTCGCTCTCCTGTTTCTTGAGAGCATCAAGTTCTTTAATTTGCTGGTTGCTCTTCATAGAGTTATACTTCTTATCTAAACTGCGCTCCATATTCTTCACGTCAAGCATGTCATCATCACCGTTTTCATTGCTTGATTTTTGTTTATTCATTATGACTTCCTTCTCCTCCGCTTGTTTGTCAGGCAAGACCTCGTCTACTAGTTTTTAGATTCGCATGAAGTCATAGGTGGGCGCCAAATTGCTCTTCTCCTGGTCAGTTGGACGGAATGAGAACTGGTTTTACTGGCTGGTGTAGTGGTCGTACTTGCTCTCCACGTAGGAAGCCATCTATCTGACATCCACTTCGGGAGCCGTATATCCTGCATAAGGGTAGACCTCAGAACTGGGTCTAATTGCGCTGCTGTCGGTTCCGATGTAAGTCCGATACTTGTTGCGAATGTACGATTCAATATCATCGTATTTAGCGTTGTCTGGAATTCGATCGTTTTTCTGATCGTGGAATGTGTAGTTTTGCCTCTGGTACTCGTAATGATAACCAGAGTCCTCTCGTTCTGATTTATTTACTTGTTCAACTTCTAACTGCTCTGTTGATTGCTGATTAAGGTTATGCAATTACAGTCCGCTCTTCTCAATAGATTGCTTCTTTATGACTTCATCAGAATCGTCGTTCTTGAATTATTCGCCGTTGATTTCCATCGTGGTGACTCTCTTTAATAAATCAGTATCTTTTTCAAACTGGTTTGTGAACGGGAAGTAGCCAGAACCATTTGATACTTGCTATGCTTTCTTTTCATTCGAACTCTCCTGACTTGTTTATAATTTTCTGTCAACAACTGAACTCACCAATCCGCTTAATAACCCTTGCCCTTGCTGTGGTAACTGCTATCGAGATTGAGATTGAGATTGAGATTGTGACTGTTGATTTTGTTATGACTGCTTCTGTTATGTTTTTTATTGTGATTGCTGTAATTGTTGCTGTTTTTGTTATTGATTTGTCTGTGTTTATACTTTCTGGACTTAATTACTCTTGGTTTATGCTACCTAGTTCTTTATCACATTTCGCATTAACTATGCTGGCTTTTAGTCTTAGTGATCATAAAATTTTTAATCTTCAAGCATTTCAAGGTGTCTTTGAACATCATTTTCCTCGTACTGGTCGCTATAACTTTCTTCATCCTGATGTTCTTCCTGATTGCGTTCGTACTGGTCGACCAATTGCACTTAATTTTGATTTAGTATTGGTTTTTACTACTATTTTTATACTGTATTCTTTTTCTCACTCACTTATGGCTGCACAGGAGTATCTCTAGTATTTGTGGGTACTGCCTTTTGCTATTATACCTTAAGAGGTTGCTGTTGCTGCACTAACTGGCTATTGGCATTAGTGCTCGTGTGAACATAAGGCCGTCCGAAGAAAGATATTGTATTTCTATTGAATATCACATTTTGTTGAATTGCTCTTTGAACATATGGAATTCCTATCTGCTGAGGAACTGGCTTAGGAATACTTTGTATGGGCTAAGCTGGCCTATTCAATACTGGAGTTTCAGGCTGCGATTTTAACTGAGTGAGTTCAACAGTATTCGATTCTTGCTTTACTATCTCTTTGTTTTACTTTACCACATTTTCAACAATTTACATTTTTTATATAACAGCAGGCTTCTCTGGACTAAGCTGCCGGAACGAAGACACTGCGTTTTGTGTTGTTTGTCTAACAATGTTGTTGTTATTGGCTGCCACAGGAGCTGATCTTAGCTGTTCAAACATAGCCACTTTAGACGGGGACTAAAAACTGAATCTTTGTGGAGTATTTTGGAATTGTAATGGCGAAGTGGGTGGCCTAGTGCCTATTGGCGAGGTCGCGAGCTGAGGTCTGTTCACGCTTATATTCGAATAAGTATTCTCTATGCGACCCACAGGGATAGCTAGATTATTTTTAGACGGGAAACCGGCGTAGCTAACATTTTGACCCACAAATGTTGTATTTGGTTGGCGCTGGGGTAGCAAGACTGCTTGAACTGGTCTAGGCTGTTCACCAACAAGGAATCTTGATTTTACATTAGATAGCGCATAATTTTCATTCTGAACAATAGGTCTTGCCATATTTATAGACGGATTAAATGTAGCTGGTATTACCGATGATACAATGTTTGGTCTAGCAACTGTGCTTTGAATCGTTTTATTTATTACAGAATCAACAGGTAATGGTGATCCATTAACTGGAAATTCTTGATGTGAGCGAACTCCAGTATTGCTTTGCCGGAGTTCTGAGGACTGAACTTTAGACACTGCGCTCCATCTATTAATATTAATCGAAGATGGGATTGCCAATGACTGATTTGAAGCGTATTATTACACTAGATTGAGTGCTTAAAAGTAAGTTTTAGGCTGATTCTGCCTGAACATATTTTTGAGCTTCTAAGGAAGGATCCCGTTTTGTGTTTTGTGTTCCACAATGTCTAATATCTTGTTAATGTATGAAGCATTTTTGTTTGCAGTCAAGCCTGTGTTGGGCTCTTTCTCCCAAATTCTTCCATTCTTCGACAAGTCACTGTTGACCCAAACTTTAGTTTTACCTTATTCGTTAAAGCAAATTAAATCTTAGTATGGTTCAATGGGCCCATAAAAAGTGGAAAGAGTATTAAATCCGCTATATGCAGATCGTAGTACGCTCAATGCCTCCGGTTCAGTAAGATCGTGAACATCACTGAGACGGCATGGGATTCTTTAAACTAGCACGTGTGAATCATTCGATTTAGAACACATACCTGGCTATTTATCCATGCTAAGGTTATGCACTCGTACAATATCCTGCGAGTTGTTATATCTCATTTAGTAATGATCTAGATCCGATGACTTGATTTCAGATTTGATCGGGTATACTTCTGCTCGTACATTTTTGGCCTTATTTTCCCAGATCTCGTAGCCTGGACGCTTCTCATAGCTAAGCCACTCCTCAGGCCGGTAAGACCGTACGACATCGTAGTCTTGAGGCTGTTTGCTCGAATTGCCCATTTGAATATTAAGTACAAGCGATTAATTATAGTTAAATTATATGAACAGATCTTCAGCCAGTCTTGAACTGGTTGACTTCCTCCGGGCTCAGGAAGTTATAGATAGGCAGACTTGGGCTATTGTAAGTTTTTACGCAGATTTGGCGGATGTGCTCTGGGTTCAAGTTGTTGTCTAGGATGTAAGCAACCAGCCAGTAAGCTCCGTGCATGATGTTCTTGACGGACTGTCTCGTAGTCATTGTGGTCTTGCCTACTTTCAAGCTATAGACTGGACCATTGCCAAGCATTGTGTAGCTGTAGCTGGCAAGTCCATTAATATATTCTTCATAGCTAGAATACTCACCCTTTAAGTGTTCAGGGACCTAGCCGCTGCAGTCAATCGGATAGGGGTACTTCTTCTATTCATAGAATAACTTGCCGAGAGGTTGTCTAAGCAGATTATATATTTTCCAATCACAAAAGAACATGTCATTAGCAGCAAGAAGCTATTTCTTATCTTTCAACTGCTTGTAATCTTTCTTGATTTTTTAGTAGCTGATGATCTACCTCAGCATGGGCACACTTATACTGTCCACTGTTTCCGCTAGTGATTACTCAGTCTCATCAGACACGATGACGGTGTACCTGCTCTTCTTGTCCGCAGAGTACAGCGGGAAGGGCAGTTTTATTTGGATAGGCCTCACTGAATGCTGTTCAGGTATTTTGGAGACATCAACAGTGATGTATATTATTTCATCCTTGCCGATCAGGTCGGTCGGGTCTTTGTGTTTAGTAGAGAACTCTTGCAAACACTCCACTGCTTTCTTTATTTGTAATTTATCTAAGCCAATGCTCTTGATTGCTCTACTTAGCAGTCTCTTCAGTTTTTTGTGCTTAACGTTTACATATTTCTGATAAGGCAAGAACTGGTACAGCGATTTCTTGTGTGTTTCAGAACTCTCATGGTTTTGGCCTGCCTGATCATTCTGATCTTCCGGTTAATTAATCTTTTTGCCCATTCCGAGGTTGGTGAATATATTATTAATAATTCTTACAAAGAATAAGTTTATCTTAATTACTAGTAAATTAACATTGTGTGAAACTATCATTTGGCTTCATCTTCATCCTTTTCAACTTACTTAAATTATAGATACGCTATGACTACACTGATATCATCTCTTCCGAATTTCAAATAGGGCAGGTCACCGATTTTGGATGCGTTCTTCTTGTTGCGATTGTTCTATTCCCACCTTGCCTTGCACTAGTTTACCAGTGAAAGTGCGACTGTTTACTTTTACTCGTGCTGATTGATAAAGCCGCACACTTCAGCAGAAGACATCACATCCCAGCACCCGTCCGACCCGATTACGATAAATTTGTCAGTTTACTCGAGGACAATGTTCTGAATCTAGGGATCTGATATCAGTCCTATCTTTTTAGCCTCTAAATCTCCCAAAGATCGAGTGATTGCTATACCTGGGCCTTCCTCATCGGCCCAAACTCGAGGTGGTCCGACCTGTTGTCCATCGTGAGTCAATCTGTATATTTTTCCGTTGTTTTTCTCAATTCTTTATCGCTAATCTGGCCTGATTGGTTTATGATCGTAAGAGAGTTCAATAGCCAATTTCTATTTTTGTGTCACTCGAAACATTACCGCTCTCGAATCTCCTAAGTTGCAGATATATGCTCTATTCTTATGAATTAGGATTGCAATAGCACAAGTCCCGGAGTTAGAGTAATCTATTCCACTCTCTTTCAGTTTTTTCTATGCATTTTTAAAAACTTTCTTTAAATAAGCTTCCACATCTTTCTCAGTTTCCAGCTTGTTTAAATCACCTTTTTGAGCAAATTTTTCAATCTCTGACGAAATGTAGTCGTTGGCTGTCTGACTGGCCTATCTGCCGGAAGATCCATGCCCGTCATACACAGCAAAAAAGCAACATCCCTCACTTATATTTTATAAAATGCAGCATGTATCTTGACACTCTTGCTTTTTAGGCCCTGATCCCATTAATGAGGACACGTACATTTTGATATCTTTGACAACAAAGGTTGTTTATTTTTTATCACCTTTCTTATTCTTCTTCTTCTTCTTTTCACTCTTTCCTTTGCCGAAAATGCTTAAGAAATTCATAGAAATTATGCGAAATAAATTAATTATAAATAATAACGATTAAAGAATCAATATAGAGGGACTATTTTTTCATTTTTTCTGCATTGACTCTGGCGCCATGTTTAAGCTTTCAGGAATACCATTTATTTTGGAGTAGTAGGAATTTAACTCTTAAAACTCAATTGTTTTCGATTTATCTTCATCTATGAGATCGAATATTGTAGAAACTTCGCCATCTGTGAATGTTGAATCAAGTCTCTTCATGATTTTCGAGAACTAATCAATACTGAGCTTCCCACTCTTATCTCCATCGTATGCTATAAAAACTTTGTATAAATTTAAATTCTTTTTTGTCAATGTTGTTTACAAACGCTTGAAACATGATCGAATTTTATTCTCAAGCTCAAGATCAACAGGGTGTTCAGCCATGTTTTCGTTGTCCTCTTCGATGCTGACCAGTTTTTTTAGTAAAAAAGGAATTCTCTCTTAAAATTTAGATGTTAAAGGAATTGAGTGCTTTAAGAATTGTTCTTCCAGCTACTTGAGCGAAACAGATCCGTCTTTGTTGATGTCCATTTTATTAAAAAAGTAATGTTCCTCATCACTGTCGATATTAGGCACAATACACTTTATAAATTATTTAAATTATTGCTAGTTTAATTACTTTTCCTCTACATAACCTCTGCTATCCCATAGTTTTTTCAAATGAATGTTTTGAGAGTTTACTTGGAATCTAATGTCTGTCATAACTTTTTTAAATTTGTTTTCAAGGGAAGAGTTACTACTGAGCTCTGCTTTGAAAAAGTTGTTAAAAATAGGATGAGCAAATAATTAATCCCAGCTTATTCTTTTTTACTCAGTGGCGACTAAGGTACTTCTCAAAAAATCTTTGCTTTCATTAGACAAGCTTTCATCAATTTTCAAAGGTTTAGTTTAGATATTATTAATAAGCTCAAACTAGCTGCGAGCAGTCCACGGAGTTTTGCCATGCAACATTTCATAGAAAATAAATCCGATTGCCCAAATATCACACTTGGACGTATACGGTAGAGCCTTCAGAATTTATATTGGCATGTAAAGAGGAGTCCCGACAGCTGTGTGATTCTTCATCCCTCCAGTGTTTTTTTTAGCGAACCCGAAATCGCCTATTTTTACGTGTTTTTTAGCAATGAAGATATTAGCCGGTTTCAGATCTCTAAGTATATATAGAAAAAACCTATGCAGGATTCCTTATTTGACCAGTGTTAGGAATCCATTGCAAATTTCCAACAAAAACTGGATGGCTTATTTTTAGGACAAGGTCTTGTTTGGCTTCTGTTTAAGATAACTCTCTAGATCCGTGTCGCAGAGCTCTTGTATAATATAGTAATTGTTGCTACTCTCCATTACATCAAAGAGTTCCACAATGTTGACTGATTTAACTACTTTCATGATTTTGATTTCAGAAATCAGAGCGGCTTTCAAGTAAGGGTCCGAGTTTACTATAATTTGTAACAATCTTACTGCTATTTTTTTCAAGGACCTTGACTGCGCATGGGGCATTTGTGCTTGACTGCTCACCCTTGTAGACCTTCATAAGCAAATTACTACCACGCCGTATGCTCCTTTTCCGAGTTGGTCATGCATGAAAATTCTATACCCATTGATTTTCTTTATCATTTGTAAATATTAAATAATATAAATTTTGAAATTCTATCCTCTTGGCAATACTTTATAACTTTCTTAGCCTTGGCCTCACACCAAAAAATATAGAGTATATAATAAAAGACTAAAAATTACAATGGAGATGCTGAATGAAGTCATGGCAGGCGTGGATCAGGACATTCAGAAGTTTCCTCCTGTAGCTTATCTGTCTTCGTTGACTGGAGCCAAACCAAGCATGATAGTTCTACCATTAGTATTAGTTGTGCTAATCTTTTCGGTATTCCTACCTTCTGTTGGATCAACTCTAGTGACAATTGTGACTGTCTTCTATCCAGCATTTAAAACTTTTGAGGTATCTATGAATTAATGTAGGCTGTTCATAATAATAATGATGATCAATGCAAGAAATGGCTTACTTTTTGGCTAATTTTCGGACTATTAACTGTGTTTGATGGTCTTATCAAAACAATTCTATTTTTCTTGCCCGCATTTTATGCCTTCAAATTTTTGTTTTTACTTTGGCTCTATTATCCCAGGACCGATGGCATCACTATTTTGTATGAGAAGGTTGTGAAGCCAAATATCGCAAAAATAAAAGAAGCAACCAAAAACTGATCCAAAAATATGAATATTTACTGATGTATGATAAAATAATTTATGCTATAAACTCATCTGTAATGATTAAAAAGAAAATAAGATGCTTTTTTTAAGACGAAAATTGTATTACTTTCTTTTAGTATATTTCATTAAGAATTCATATAAATAGAAAGGTGTGTTAGCATTTTTCATCATTAATTAAATGAAGATAATTCCTATCATTGCACTGCTGCTCGCTGTCAGCGTTTGCTTTGATGTCTCAATGTACCGAACACATATTCCAAATAAGAACTTCAAGCCTAATGTCAGATAGCCACTTGAAATCACTCCTATGGCTGATCTGCCAACCAATTATTTCTGGGGCAACGTGAACGGCACTAACTTCTTGACCTACCAAAGAAATCAGCACATTCCCATTTACTGCGGTTCATGCTGGGCTTTCGCATCTTCCTCTGCACTGAGCGATCGTATTAAAATTGCCCGTAGAGCTCAATGGCCTGACATCAACATTGCTCCCCAAGTGTTGATTTCTTGCGAGACTCCAGACAAGGGTTGCCACGGAGGTGATGCCAAGACAGCCTACGAGTGGATTCACAAGAATAACATCACTGATGAAACCTGCTCTCCTTATCAAGCATTCGGCCACGACAACGGAGTCGGATGCACATCTGAAATCAAGTGTAAGAACTGCCTCCCCGGAAAAGGATGCTGGGCCCAAGAAAAAGCCAAAATCTACTCAGTCGACCAGTTCGGCTAAGTTAAGGGCGAGGAGAACATGATGAACGAAATTTTGAAAAGAGGTCCCATTACTTGCGCCATTGCTGTCACCAAGGACCTCGTTAACTACACTGGAGGTATTTTCGAAGACAAATCCGGCAGAAAAGACTTAGATCATGATATCAGCGTTGTCGGTTGGGGAGAAGATAAAGGAGTCAAATATTGGACTATCAGAAATTCTTGGGGAAGCTATTGGGGTGAAGGTGGAAACTTCAGACTCATCAGAGGTACTGATAACCTAGGTATCGAATCTACCTGCTCATGGGCTACTCCTCTTGACACCTGGACTAAAGATCTACGAAACGAGACAAAGCCAAAAGCAGTAGAGGCTATGCCAAAGTTGTCCTTAACTCAATAACAAACTACATGCAGAAGAGGATCCATCAAGGACATGAAAGAGCATGTAACATCTCCTAGACCTCACGAATATCTAGATGTTAGCGCATTGCCTGAATCTTGGGATTGGAGAAATATTAGCGGAGTGAACTATCTTTCATGGAGCAGAAATCAGCATATCCCAACTTATTGCGGATCTTGCTGGGCTCATGGTCCAACCAGCTCTATTGCCGACAGAATTAACATCGTCAGGAATCGTACATGGCCCGACATGACACTATCACCCCAAGTTATCATTAACTGCCAAGCAGGCGGATCATGCAACGGAGGCAACCCCGGTGAAGTTTACGTCTATGCGAACAGACACGGCGTTCCAGAGTAAACATGCCAAGCTTATGTCGCCAAAAACCCTGACCATTTCTCTTGCTCTGATATCCAGAAATGCGAAAATTGCGCTGGTCCTGCAGGTACTAAGCCTGGAGACAAGGGTAACTGCTGGGCCCAACCTAAATACCCTGTTTGGAAAGTAGGTCAATACGGTTCAGTAGCGGGTGCCGATAAAATGAAAGCTGAAATTTACGCTCGAGGACCCATTTCTTGCGGAATTGATGCCGATGCTAAGCTCGAAGCATATACTGGTGGTATTTTCTCACAGGCCAAACTTGTCCCCATGATCAACCATGAAATCGCAGTTGTGGGCTGGGGCAAAGAAAACGGTGTTGAGTTCTGGGTCGGAAGAAACAGTTGGGGAACCTATTGGGGTGAAGCCGGATTCTTCAGAATCACCATGCACAGAAACAACCTAGGAATTGAGACCGAGTGCACATGGGGCGTACCTGAGAAAGAGCCAGTCATTGTTGTTGTCAATGGGCAGGAACAAACCCAATAGCCAGAAGTTGTCGAAATGTGATGATTTATCTTATGACATCTCAATATAGATAGTTTTTTATATCATAGAAGAAATGAATTCTAAAATAGCAAAGAAATGTAGCATCCTAGACACAAGTAAAGATAATAATTCGCTCAAATTTTCACCTACATTCGCCTGCGAGTAACCAAAAATCGCCAACTAAAATAAAAATAGCAGAAACAAAACAGAAAAAAGCAAATTTTTAGTTAGTGATAAAATGGTTGTAGACGAAGTTATAATCCAAGCTTAAAGCTATCGATAGTGTCTAAACTCTATGCAAACACAACATTAAAATAAACAATCAGCTCTAAGAATGTTCATTTATGGTGTAAAATTCGATGAATATCAAAAAACAAAAATCAAGTCAGGAGAAAATAAAATAATTTGATTAATTTTCAAGAACTAATATAAAACAAAATGATCTTCATTCTTTCGAAAGTTTAACTCTTTTGTGAGTTTTCATGCACCTTGCAATTTCCTAATCGATGTCCTCCTGTTTGATAGGTCCGTCTTGACCAAAGCTAGAGTCCAATAAAAGCTCTCTCTTATACTTGTGCTTCTACGCAAAAAGAATCCATCGACCGCATTGTACAGGATTGAGAACTTGTCTTATCTCCTGCTATATGGCCTATATTTTGATTCCCTCCTTACTAAGTCTGTCCCTGATGCTCGCGAGTTGCTATTTTTTGTTGCTCGTATTCTGATGAACTGCCTTCAAACGATCTTCGAACTGTTTGATTAGTTCTTGTTGATCTGGACGCAGTTGCAGTTTGGACATGAACGAGTTTGTCCACTCCCATTCGCTGCTCTTTTGGTCTCCCTCACTAAAAATATCAAACTTGTGTAGACTGCTATACAGCAGGTATCGATAGAGCGCTGGAAACATTGTGTTTACAATGCTTTTGTACTGGTATGTAAGTTTACTCTGTCTTTCTCTGCCGCTAGCACCGATTCTATACTTGAGCGTGTCCAAGAGGAGGTTGATTTTGTCGCAATCAACTAAAATATTACATGCTTCTTAATTTTACACTGGCATCGCTTATGACTTGCTCACAATGGCTTCCAGCTCGTTATATATTTCAATATTCTCATTGGTAGAGCGTTGATTCTGAATATTATAAGTGAACTACCATTTTTGCTAAACTCTAAAGTGCCGTGAATATCTTTTGTTTTACTTCTTGGATCTAAGTATTAGTATCGGCCAGGTCTAACTCCATGGCTCGAACCATCTCCTCAAGATCACTCAATTCCTTTTTCTTTCTTTCTCGATACTTAGCAGTAGAGTTTTTTGCACTCTCCTTTCTCGAACTGGACTGGTTTGTGGTGTTTCTTTTATGTGACTATACAAAGGTATGATCGTGAACTGGAATCATGAAATCTTGCTCATTTATGTCCTCGATTTTCAGAAATGTACTCTGATTCAGCAGTGGCTCCTCCTGCTAAGACTCTTGTTTATAGCTTCGTTGATTAGACTTCATGACTGATATTTTATATTCATTATTTAATAGGATTTACTATGCCCCTTCGAGATGTAACACAAATTTACATCTAATGATTTAGTTAATTCAATTTTATAGCAAATTATTAACCCAAACTTATGAATTTTGAATAGTAAAAAAACATTTAAATCAAATTCATAAAAATAAAGTATTGCGGTATTTGATAGCATAATAAAATTAAAGAAAAATAAGAAATAAAAATTAATCAAAAATAGTAATTTTTTCATAGTTTGGCATAAATTTTCTTGAAAGGATTCACCAATAAGTTGAATTCAGTCATATTTATTTTCATTAAATAATTTTTGCTATTCGTCAGCTCATCAGTACTCTCGCTAACCACTTCAGCACCAATTTTTAGAAAAGGAATTGGATTGTTTGTTGGAAATATGATATTTTTCCAACCTCCGATCTTGCACAGATACATGCCCTGATGAATGAGGGAAATTTCCTTCCGGACATTAACGCTAGATTTATGGAATTTGGTAGAGTTAAATACTGTTAAGAGACATTCACCTCTTTTTAAATTTTGAAACAATCCCGAGCAATCTTCTTCGAATCTGCTTATTCCAAACAGTGCCGAGACCGTTTTAGGGTCGAAAGACTTGGCTATATTCAAATACTCGAGAAGATCAATTTGAAGGTAGACTCCAGCCAGAGTTTAATCCTCATATAGACCCTACATTATAAAAAAAAGTACGAATGACCATTATGATCTAAGAATTGGGATCATAATCAGGTTGAGAGCCGCATGGAGACGATGATTGTCTTCATTTGTACTAATACTGACTTCTACGTGCTAAGCCAGTATAAACTTGACGACTTCGTCGTTGTTCAATCTGGTCAAGGTTTTAAAAGAAAGAACTTTCTGCTAAACGGTCAGGTTTTACTTATTCATAATTTATTATTTTCAAAAACCTATAATAAATAACATTTTAAAACTGCAGTTTCCATTTCTATGACAAGTGTATTAAATTAATAATAAAATATGCAGTCTCGAATATCATCACATCAGCGACGATAAGGCAAATATTTAGGTAGGTCCAATATCTTTCTTGAATTAGGTCTTTCCATTCTCTCAATAGACCTATTGCGCTACAATGATCTTTATGATGCATCTTTGCTTAATTGTTTCACTAAATTACTGCTTGGAGCGTGCTTCATTTCTACGGAGTTGTTGCGACTTTTTGATGAGGGCTCTCGCTTATCCTTCCATAGTTGCTGAGGCACGTTATTTTTTTCGTAACTGTTGGACACTTTCTGATATCTTTCTCTTTAATTTCGACTATACTGATTGGCCTTGATCAGCATTTCTACTCTTTATTGAATGTTGCGGCACTTATCAGATATTATATTTGCAAATCCCTTCTCTTTATCTTTGTCTGTGACTTCAATATTCTTTTACTCTTTTTTTCTTGAGTTTGAATTTTAAACTGATCGATTAGAATCTTGTCTACGGCGTATGCTATCGACAGAATTGTTCCTCACTATTTTCAAGTTGTTTCTACTATTACGAGAGCTTTCACGTTATCTCAATTAAGAATAAGCTTCCTTCTTAACTATAATAGGTAACACGTTTCGTTATGAGGATGATGGTCTTCGCTGAAGCACTGAATATTTTATTTACTTCTTCGGCATCTAACCTACCTTAGGAGAATTTATTATTCGCGGGATTTCGTTTACAACAGGCTTAGAAAAATTATTGCTTCTACATGATATTGATCTTTGAATCTGCCTTTAGCCATCAACTGAGCTTGGCCTTACTCTCGATGACTAAAATTCCTAATATTTAGCTCCAGGTAGCGCCATTTTTAAGGATTTTAAGTTTCGAGGGCACAGAATAGTACCAATTAGATTGGCCTTATTCATTTACTTAGATTCAAAAGCATACCTTTATGAGGACGGAGCATTACAAGTAACTTTTGGACTCTCTAGGATTTCAGATGCTGAAGGCCTTTGTGAGGGATTGACTTTTAAGCATAAATTTATCATTTCAGCTAAGTCGTCAGAATAGAAAGCAGGAATTCTGTTGAAAATGCCTCTTTGGATTCTTGTGTAGAGTTATTTGAGATTATTAGCTTTAAAAGGAGGGCTTAGGCTTGCCATTTCATATATAACACATCCAAGTGACCAAATATCACATTTTGAGTCATAAGGACGATCCTTCCATACCTCGGGACTAGTATAGTAAGGAGTTCCAGTTTGGGTTCGAGCCATCCCTTTTTTAGCCACCTTAGATACATTTAAATCTCCCAGCTTGTATTTCTGATCCTTTGTGCAAAATACATTAGCGCATTTAAGATCTCGGTGCAAAATATTAATTTAATGAAGAGCCTTGAGTCCCTTTGACATTTGAATTAAGGCAGTCCAGATTTCGCTTTCAGTAAAATGAGAATGGCTTTTTATATGCTCTTGAACTTTTTTTTGAATGTCACCAGCATCGGCAAGCTACATTACAATACATAGGCTTTGCGTGTTATCATCAAAAAAAGCTTACTTGTAGTTGACGATGTTCGGATGAGAAATTGAAGCGAGGACTCTAACTTCGTTAAGAGCATTGTCTCTTTCTTTTTATCTCATCTCCGAAATTTTCACCTATGTTATGGATGTGAGATACTTTTTTCATGGCGTATAGTTTCTTGTCATCTATTCTTTGAACTTTATAAACACTTGCAAAAGATCCCTCACCAAGTTTTTCAAGCACATTGAAGCTTTTTAGTGAGCTGGAGACGGTGGCGCTAGAATTCATAAATTTAAAACACTTTGAGACGGTTAAAAAATATTTTAAATAAACCAGACTAGCTTCTTTGTGCTTTCAATAATATGATTATAATAGTTCAAAATTTGTTGATCAATTTGAGACTCTTGTCCCTTGAATTATAAATGCTACAGTATACAAAATATTAGCGCTCATAATAAAATAACAACTAATTCAAATCCCAGAAAAATATATTACTAATCATGAAAAGAGGAACTACTCCAGCGAATTCATCAAAGAGGAACGTGCATAACTACGATGATGGAAAGCGAGTCTTTGGGAAAGACCTCAAAGGAATAATAGCATCGTATCATAATCAATTGAACTAAGAGTCAAAAAAGTGTAGAAAGAGTTCATTTATTGAAAATGAGCATGAGTCGAAGTCTAGAGTTATAACAAGAAACAATTCCCAGATTTTACAAAAGCGAAATACAAATTATAAATAAGAGACATTCTGTAACAAAAAAATCGAATCAAAGAAGAGTATTGCAGAAAGCACATAAGCAAGCCCAAAATAAAACACAATAAAAAGTTATCTTAGGTCAAAGGCACCACGTGTGATTTCATAAATTTCAAGTAGTATATAGATTAACTCTGAAATGAGAGAACTAGTGGTGACTTGGATTATTGAAATTGTCAATAAAGTTCCTTTGAAAAATTAAGTTTTGTTTCATTGTGTCTCCCTGTTTGACTCAATTATCGGAAATCCTGCTAAACTTCACCAAGTAGGTCTCGTTGTCTGTATTTAAAATTTACAACTGATTGCTCTTGCTTGCTTATTTATAAGCTCGAAGTACGAATAAATATACCCTCCTACAGTTGACTTTTTAGTAAAACTGTCAGACTACACCTACTCAGTGAAAAAAATTGTGTAAATGGAAGCAGATATCCTTTTATTTCAATAATTTACCTTAACATTTCCAACTAGATTTACATTTCTATCACAAACTCTGCATGAGGAAAGTGAAAGATAAATGAATATCTCAAAAAGGGTCGAGCATATGAGCTTATTACTACTGGAAATTTCACTATTGGAGATGTGGTAAGATACGACAGAGGAATAAATTTCAATGGCTGCATTATTTATAGCTAAAAAAATAATTAATAATCAGGCAGAAACGCCAGCTCGAAAAGTTGCACACTTGGCCTGGCAACTTGCTCAAAGTTGGAAGCAAAAGCACCACCTCACTATCTGCCGTATTTTTGACTCTGACCGATACTCTTTTGTGGGTGGGCTCTATCTTGAATAACTCTGATATTTACATGTTATTAATTTCTTCCCCTTTTTTATTCGACACTTATTTTTTAAAATAGAAGATAAGATGATTGCTATATATGATATCTCGTCTACTGAATCATCCTATTTAATCTTTTATTTTTTTTTAGAATTAAAATTTTTTCTATGAATCCAGCTCACTTCAGATATCAAGTTTGATTAAATTCTTGCTAATTTTGTGATTATTTAGCAAAAAACACTATTTTAATTATTTCTTCGTTTGTTTTAAATATATTTTTGTATTAAAAAAGGATTTGATAAATCCTCCAACAATCTTTTCACTATTTTGATAAAAAGTATAGTTACAGCTATAGGCTATAGTGTTAATTCGCTTACTTGTTATAATTTTTGATAATCTTTTTTATTTACCCCGAAATTAATCATTTAAATGCAATAACATTCTTCATCTTTTTCTCGAAGGTAAAGGTCTAAGAGTGAACAAATTCATTTGTTTAAGGTCAATTTCAACAAATAGTGGATAGGAAGTACGTAGTAATATTATTGTGTTGAGTTCTTAAATTTTCTTGAAATTTCACCTATAAATTGGTAAATCAAGTCCAATCCATCAGTATATATCGAAAAATTTATCAATATTAATAATTTAAAAGAAGTTCGAGTCTATGGCGAAAAATCTTGTATGCAGACAAGGAAAATGGAATAAAACTGAGCAGACCAGATTCATGAAGGCTTTGTCCAAACATGGAAAAAATTGGGAGCTAATTCAAAAGTAAGTCAAAACTAGATCATTAACTCAAGTACGTTCCCATTCTCAAAAACTGTTTCTCAGTATGACTCATAAAGAGTTAATTGCCTTTTAGAAATAGTTAGATCATCGATTTGAGTCATTTTGTAAAACAGGCAAATAGGAAGCGAAAACTTCTTTCGATTTCTTGGCTGAAGAGGATAACTTGAAAGGCTTAAGATTTCAAGATCAGATTAAAGAGGAAAGCCATGCCCTTCCCGATATCAATCAGGAAATTGAAACTTACTCGTGCCCTAAAAAGATGCAAAATAATGTAAAGGAGATTAGCTCTACGGAAGAATCAATGGAGGACACTCTATAGAAAGGACAGGCTCAAAAGAAATAAAACTAGGATGCAAAGGTGTAACAAAATATGGGACACAATTTTTCATTTGGTGAGCAAGTGCAGCCCTTTGAGTATGGGTACAGCATGATGCCCATCTTTTTCTGGGTTATCCAATGATTACATTATTTACTTTTATTTGCCTTCAATTGAGTTTGGTAAAATATTATACAATCCACATTGTTGGCGTTTTACCTTTGCACTCATGTAGAAACAATGCAAATAATCAAAATGAGACTGTACATGGGCTAATTAAGTTCGATTTGTTGCTTTTGATGCAAGGAATTTTTGTCGACCTAAATAGATAAAAGTCATAATTTAAATAGAATCAAATAATAAAATAGAGTTTGTAATCCTACTTTAAAATTCAAACTGAATGCTTCTATTATTATAATATGAGAATAGAAAATAATAAATAAATCAGTCTCATTTACAACTAATTTGTAGGTTCACTCTTTTCTTGAATTTATGGTTATGCTATAGTTAAAATGATAAACTAAGAATTATTATATATAGATATTTACAATGGAGCCAGAGAACTAAATAAAGTGCCCAGACTGCAAATAGTTCCTGAAGGAGTCTCACTTTAAGCAGCACATTCGTAACTGCTCTAAATTTTCAGGGATTGCTCTTAAGCAAATCAAGAAGCTTCCCAAAAATTTGCCTATCTTGGAACTCAAAGTAAATGTTTATTCACTAAGCTCATCCTTGCATAATTAGACGTATGTCGAGAGTCAGTCGAACAACAAATATTTGACCGCAAAAAAGATCAATCGAATACTTTACCGAAAAGCGATATCATTTAAGACTCACCTGCAATTGACGTGAGTGCATTTTCTCAAGATATCGTTGTTTGCAAAAAGTGTGCCAAAAAATTTTATGCTTCTTTTGATGCAAGCTCTCTCTTCTATGTCGAAGAATGTTGGCATTTGTTTTGCCTAGGATGTATCAAAAAGTATATCGACGATGAATTTGTAAATCGTTACGGTAATTTTCTTTGTCCGGCTAAAGATTGCAAAAAGAACATCAGCGAAGATCAAATAAAGCAATTAATTGGGGAAAAGAAGTTTGATGAACTTCAAAATAAAGCAATCAGGAAGATGATGAATGTTGTATAATGTGCAAAATGTCATTCGTCATATGACTTTGCTCCAGGTAATGCTAGAGATGCGCCTCCTAAAGATAACAATGGCAAGGTGTTAACGTAAGCTGATAAGAATCACTTTGCTCAAAATCGCTTCATGTGCCCTAAGGCTGATTGCAAGACTGAGCAATGCAAGTAGTGTCAAGCCATTCCATTTCATATAGCAATGTCATGTAAAGACTACAAGAGCAGGTCATAGATGATGTAAGAGTCCTTTAATTTAGGAAATGTCGATACTGTGATGAACCTTTGACTGCCAGCAATAAATCAAACACAACATTCGATGCTTTAAAGGATATTTGTAAATCTAAGGAATGCCAGGCTGAGGCAAGCAATGCTTGTACTAAAATATTGAAGTGTGGTCATCCTTGTCCAGGAACTCGAGGGGAAGTAAATTGTTTACCCTGTTTGAGATAAAGCTGCTCCAAAGATCATCCGTAGTTGAATGGGCAAACTGGATAAGATTATTGCAATATTTGCTTTATATAAGGATTAAACGCATCTCCCTGCATAAAAAGTAACTGTGGACACATATTCCATTAAAAATGCCTAAAAAAACGATACTAAATAAGATGGCTCACTCCACGTATATTTTTCAATTTCTGTCTATGTCCACTGTGTAAGAAATGGATTACAGTTCCTGAAGAATGCAGCCTTCACAATTACGTTAAAAGCAATTCTGACCTATTTAATAAAATACAAACAATGTCTTCTTAGAGGTTAAAATTTGAAGGGTGTGACAAAGACGAAAAACTAAAAGATCCAAAGTCTCCATACTTTGATAAGCCTAATTAGTATGCTATGGCCATCTATGCCTATTTTTAATGTTTTAAATGTAAGAATCCCTACTTCGGAGGAAGAAAAAACTGTGCCGAAGCGATGAACTAACCTCAAAATGCTGGATCATTCAAACCTGAATAGTTAATTTGTCCAAACTGTTGTTAAATCCCGATTGAGAACTGTCCAAAGCATGGAAAAGACTTCATAGAATTTAAATGCAAGTATTGTTGTTCAACAGCTCAATGGTTTTGTTGGGGAAACACTCACTTTTGCGAGCCTTGCCATAAACGCCAATGTAACGGAGATTACGTAAGCAAGTACCCGAAATAAAAACTACCACAATGCCCTGGACCAGGAAAGTGTCCTATTGGCGGTAACCACAATGGTAACGGAGAATAGAAAACATTGGGGTGTGCGATTTGCCGTAACTACAAAGCCAATAACAAAGCTTTTTGATTTATTATCAATCGTTATAGCTCTTATTATATATCTGTAGTAATAATTAAATCATCAGTATGGCAGCGAGTAAAGGAAGCGAATGTAATTTATGTTCTACTCAGTTCGTAACAATAGGCACTTCGAGGAAAACTTCTAAGATTCAGAGTTATCGCTTGGCAATAACAACTTCGACAACGGTCCAGGCAGAGCAATTCAGCTAGTTAAGATGAAACCTTACGGAAAAATAGAGGTAGACCAAGACGCTCTTGATTTGATTAGTCAATGTGACTTGCCAGTCGGGTTCTGCTGTATTGCTGGCAAATACAGAACAGGCAAGAGCTTTCTTTTAAACAAGCTACTGAAGCTTGAGGGCAATGGCGTATATTGTAGCTTATATAGTTTCGAGTCGATCCTAGCGTCAGCGCATGCACTGAAGGCATATGGATGTGGTCGAAGCCTTTGATGAACTAAAGATAAGGGAATTATATTTTCTTCATTGACACTGAAGGCAGTGCTAGCACCAACCGAGACTCAACAAACGATGCGAAGGTTTTCACACTCGCCAACCTCATATCTTCTTATTTGATTTATAATAGCGTGGGAGTGATCGATGAGAAGTCAATAAGTGAGCTAAACGTGGTGACTCAGCTCTCTAAAAACATAGTCCTGGACGAATATGCTGGTCAAAAGAATAGTGAATAGAATCTGTATAAGTATATGCCTAATTTTCTGTGGCTAATTCGAGATTTTGTACTCGAGCCAACTGACAAAAATGGAAGAAAGTTGCAACCGAATTAATATCTTTAAAACGTATTGTTTTAGCAAAATGCAGCTGTGAAAGCTGACGAAAATACTAAAAAGATCAGAAGGGCCCTCACTCAATATTATAAAAATCGAGATTGCATGACCTTGGTGCGACCTGCATACGAATAAAGAGATCTTCAAAACCTGAATCAACTGCCAGATCATGCTTTGCGTAAGGATTTCATAGAGGGAGTGAACCAGTTGAGAGATAAAATAGTTAAAAATGCAGGTCCCAAAATATATCAGGACAACCCATTGTTCGGAGGAGCTATTGCATCAATGCTAGAGTCATACGTTAACATGATGAACAACGGTGCTGTGCCAAGTATCCATACCGCATGGGAACAAATAAATTAAGATTAGGGTGTTTATGCCTATGATATGGCCCTACAAAGATTTGGTGAACTTTATAAGCAAAACTTTCAATAATAAGAGCCAAAAGGTGAATAAATTTACAATTTACTGCGGGTCATATCTCAAGCCTCAATGGATTAATTCCATAATCATATTTCTCAGCCTAATGAAGTCTACGAAGGCAGACTTAAGTAATATTTAGCAGAGAAATAGAGAGATACTCTTAAAGTAAACAAAGCTTTAATACTAAATCGGAATATCGAGATTCTAAAGTAGTGCATGGGCCCAGTAATGGAGAAAATATAATCAAACAGCTATGATAACAACCCAGAACAAGTACATGCAGACATTCGAGATGCATCTCAAAGATTTAACCAACGAGCTAAAGGCTAAAACAAGGGCTAGATCTTATCTGAGTTTCTGACGACAATAAACCCAATCATCCTGAACATCAACAACAGAAACAGAAAGACAATTTCGCAGCAGGAAGAGACTGAGCGGGTAAGGAAAGAGTATGAGGACCGAGTGGAGAAATTACAACAGCAAATTGCTTCACTTCAGAACCAAAATACCAGTAAAATGACACTCAATGAGCTGAAGGCTGGTAAAGTTAATCAGAATACCACTAATCCAAAGGATGTAAAAAAAGTTCCGTCTAAAGGTTGCTGTGGAGGCACAACAAAATGCAGTATCATGTGATTGATTGATAACATCAATATTATATTAAGTTTATCATTCTCTGATTTATTTAACTCAGTAATCTCTGTTTACATTAAAAGCATAAGTAAATTCATTCTGCATAAGGGTCTAAATGGGATTTTTATTTAGATCGGTAATAGCACCTAATAGTAGATTTTTTTATAATGATTATAAGTAGTCGATATTCTTCGAGTGCTGATCCTATTGGACTTGAAACTTGTCTCGCTGCCTTCTCCTTGTAGTTTTGTAGCCAGGGTTCACCATTTGATAGGTCGCTTAAAAATCTGGTTATATCTCCTCATAGGATAGCTTCTTTCTATTTTCTTCAATCACTGAGCAGATTCGTTTACTAATGAACTTAACAGGTAGAAAAACATGCACAATGCTTAAACCTAGGCTAGCATATAAAGGAATTGCCCAACTGTTTAACAATTTTTACTTATTAAAGTCAATAAGAGTGAGATAAAGTAGCAGTTGCCCGCTAGTAAGGATTAGAGGCACAAACTACAACAATTCCAGTGCGGTATCGTTTTGACGACTGGATAGCATGTTTGGGACCTTGTATGCTGTCGTACACATCCACTTTTCCATAAAGTAGTTTATCAATAACCCAAGTATAGAAATAGGAACTACAATTGGAACCAGTGGACAAAATAGTGCAGTTAGCCAAAGCGTCCGTACTATGTACCCATATTTATGAGCCATTTACATCGATGGTTTCTAATAAGCCTTGTTTGCAGACATTTGAGTATAGAAAGTGAGCCCTCTTCTCACTATCCATCTCCGAAAGCACCCAAATAAGTCGATGTATGAGAAAAGGAATAACATGACATGAGGGACTATAATATTTAAAATCATAATTTCCACTATCTGCGTAACCAACTGCTCAGATATACGTAATTGACCGTCGTCTGCCACTATTCTCGCAGCCAGCATGAATACACCTGCATTCAGGAACAAAAAGAATCCGATTTTAATTATCAAATTGGTGTTCACTTTTGTTTGAGTCAATTTGCGCTATTTCGAGGCAGAGAATATTAAAAATTGATATATTATTTCATTCATTATAGTTACCGTGCCTGATGAAATTAATGATGTTAATTCACCCTTCTAATCTTTTTGTAAATTTGCAATTTCATACTGCGCGAATCCTCCAAGGCTTAGTAATACAAAGCACATTCCGTTATAAAACATTTTTCTTGTCACTGATCCGCATATACTAATGTTTGTGTTTTACCAAATAATATCATCTGGTTCAGGAGCTCTCTACACGGAAACATTATGGCCTTTTATAGTATAATCGCTCAGTGGAGTGCAGACATCACAGATACAATTTAAACATTTCTAAACCCAACTGGCTTTAGAAATGAAAAGATCTTTACTTTCCTGTCTTGAAAATATTATAACAGCTATCGAGCTGTGTGCATTTAACTATGGAAGTTTTATTATTTCGAATGGCTAATGCCTTTTAATACTTTTCTCAAAATTCTGTTTGTTTTTGTGTACTATTTTTAAATACTATCCCATTTTGAATCCCATAATGATTCCAAAAGTCCGCATGTTGCCAGTTAACAATTTTTCTTAAGCTGTTAAAAACTGCCTCCTTTATTCTACCATGGCCTATATTTACTGTTCAGTGGTGTTTAGAGGAATCCTTGTCACGAACACAGAGTAATCGCTGGGAGAATCAATTAAATAATCGCACTCGGCCACAAGTTTGCGCATTCTCCATCTGATGATATGCAAAATCAAGAAGTATAGTACCACAAATGCAAGAGTAAGAAGAGCCTAAATAGAAAGGTCGTTGATGTTACTCGCTTTGTTAATTATTGATAGCCTTGCCCACAGGCTAGTACATCTGCCGTCGAAACCACAGTCCTTGCCCAGCGTATTTGTTATAAGGGCAAATGCACAGAAAGTGACCGCAAGCAGGAATAGTATTGAGATGGAGGCCCAAATAAATAAGAAAAATATAGCAAGACCTGGTCCTAAATGAGCAAGAGCAAGGTCGGAATAACAACAGCCCATGCTGGTGCTGTGTTTTCCAATCTTTCTACCACAGCATTAGCACTCTTAAGAATTATTAGTATCTTCGATCTCTTTGAATAAGCTAGTTGCTTGCCGATGCTTTTCGCTTTCTGAATCAGACCTGGTTTACTGGTGATGTCTGGAGGAAACATGAAGTCTTATTTTTTCATTTTTAGATTATTATCACATCCACAATGAACCCAGCTGTTCATTGTTTTTCCGCTCAATAACCAGCTCTCATACTTTTAACAGGCCAAAATAATTGAAAAACAAGATTTATGACTTTATTTTCCCTCGATACTAATTGTTATAAGTTCTATGCATTAAGTATTTTAATTATTGTTAAGCATGTAAAGCGGCAAGCCTGAGAAAATACTTGGCAAAAAGTTTGTCCGAGGCAAACCATACTATAAAATAAAGTGGGAGGGGTCTGGGAAGGATCAGTCAACATGGGAAACTCCGGCTAGTCTCAAAAACTTCAAATCGATGATCAATAAGTATGAGATAAAAAACTGGGGTAGTCCTCTTGATGACAAATTTTTTGATATCTCTCTCTACAATGTAAAGGCTGTTAGCTACAAATAAAAGAAGCCGGAAAAGAGACAAGTGAAAGATGCTAAAAAGGCTGAGAAGAGAAAGATTGAAGAGCCTACATCATAAAGCGAAGAAATCGAAGCAGACTCAAGTGTAGACGGTCTTGAATTTCACCCAACAAAGAGCAAAGTAAATAACGAAATTAAAGAAAAAATCCACAGTTCAGATAGTCTTCAAGGTTAGGAAAATAAACAGCAAATTATTGATTTGGATATCGATGATAAAAAAAGTAACCATAAAAAGTAAGATGAAGTCAAAACTAGCAAAGATCCAGTTCCTCAATAACAGCAAAGAAAAATAGGTTCAAGTAGCATTGATATTCAAGATCTAATAGAAGGAAGACCTCAAAAAACAAATTAATAAGCGAGTTAATATCAACGAGATTTAGGACTTGTTCTATAAAATGTTTCAGAAGCTGAAACTCATTTGCAGATATAGCAACCAATGCGGAAACGTAATAACAACTTGGGTCTTATAAATGCAGTAAGCATTGGAGTCTAAGGAGTTAAGAGGATAAAGTAAATCGTTCATATTTATCATCTGTAGAAAATGAGCATAGGGAACCATCTCTACTTAGTGGAATTCGAGGACAAAGTAATGAATAAGATGACCAGTAGAGATCTAATCACTGAGCATCCCCAAGATTTCGTGTGTTTTCTGGAGAAGAGATTTAGAGCAAAAGATTTTTGATCGCATTCAATCATTTAAAATATAAGATAGACATCATTTAAATTAAGGCATTTTATGAAACTTGCTCTCCTTATTAAGAAGAACTATAATTTTGTGCATTTCTTATCTTAGAGAGAAGCTGTTGACTTGCTGAAAAAAATTTAATTCTGATTTATTAAAGTACTATCGACCCAGCTTACTTCTAGCACATTTTTTATGTCTTCGCTTCAGAGCTGATACTATGTATTGATTGTTATTCACAGGTTTCATTTCAGGTATCACAACCTTAGTCATATCTTGAGCTTGTTTGCTGACCTAGCACTTGGTCGATGTCAATTTTCGATAGCTTTTTGTCTAGGGTCTACTAGGTTCTCTCGATAAACAAGGAGTTGACGAATATTTTTACAAGTCCACTGAGGATTTGGTGTGCTTAAATTAAATTATTGTTGTCCGAGCCAAATTTACTTTATTTTTGTACCTATTTGAAGTAGTTGTCTGTGAACCAGCCGATTTTATTGATTTTCGAGATAACTTGCTTGCTGATTTTTACTTCACAGAAGATTTTGTCTCAATATTTTTTAGATCTATGACAGAAATAGCACTTTTGACATTAGTCCTTAAATTGTAATCTTTGATGGTAGGGTTGGTATTCCATTTATTATAAGTTTGAAGGGAATGTTAATCGACTGAATCAAGCAATAGATCGTTCTTGGCAACCATAGCAGTGTCTGATTCAATTAAATGAAAACAAGATTTTGATGGACTGGAATCTTTTTTCTTGTGTTGCCTGTAGTGTTTAATAGTTAAATTCATTCCGTGATATATTACTTTTATATAATTGTTATATAAAACAAAAAATTGCTCTATATTTTAAATTGATTGAAGTTACGATGCTTTAATGTTTAATTATTCAATACTTTATGAACCTCTTCTTATAATATAGCTAATAAAATATATTGGGCTTTTTATCCAATTTATGCAGTTCTGTGATGGAGAGGAAGACACCCAATGCTGCTTCTTCGAAAACGAACAAAATTAATTAATGAAACTCATCAAAAACAACGAGGCGTCAAACTTGAAGTTCAGAAATGGGAAATCTGCTCATGCTCCACACAAAGAGGTAAGATTAATATGCAAAAGTAATAAAAAGCAAAAGTCGCAAGAGAAAGGTAAATTAAGCCTGTCTAAAATGTCCCAGCGCAGAGCAACTAGCAACAATAACAGACAGAAAATGGTCTCTAAATAACCCATAGAACATCTTAAAATATCACGAATGCCCTATTAAAAATCACCCAATTTGAATAAAATAGAGCAGTATCGTATATATAATGAAACTAACCCGACAAATATAGTTTTAGTATAAAAGAATCATCAGATTATTTATCACCAGTAGAATCATACCATAGACACTTACAAAAATTACGGAAATAACTATCCTCAATAAATTAAGGATATAAATTTAAGTACATTCAATCAACTGCATTTTCGATAATACAATTTAATGAACTAGTCAAATAACAAGGAGGCTGTACCGTATTTTCCTTAATTTCAAGATGGCTGGGTACCTCCTACTTTACAAAGCAGTTTGAGACCAGCCAGTTATCGAATGATCAAACATCGACCAGCACCTCCACCTTCAGGAACAGGGCATCAATTTTAGAATGCCTATGATCAAAATAAGTCACTACATCAAAATTTAATTGCTGATTTTTCTTCCCACCTTAGTACCATAAAGCATGCGAATCAGGCAACTTACAGAGATTCAGTGATTGAAAATGTACCAGAAACTCAAGGTAAATTATATCCAAATGAATTGAGTCCAAAGCTTGAGACTGCTCATCTGAAAACAGTACAGTCGGTCTATAGCTAGTAGATGAGCATAAGAAAAGAAATCAATGAATCCATTATAATTATGGATTTCTTCAACCCCTCCAACGAGGTCAAAAAGTAAATGGAAAACAGACTTCATATGAGAATACATGACAGTTATATGCTTTGATTATTGGCAATTTTTAGTTTTAGCCAACTATCTTATAATTATAAATAAACAAATGTCGAGCGAAGACAGCAGAAATGATCAAAGCAAGAAAGACTTAGAAAAGAAAAGAGCTCGAAGGACTCGAAAGGATGAAGATGGTAGAGACTACATTTGCTCATGTGGTAAGTCTTACTTGAGCTATCCCGCCCTCTACACACACATTAAGACAAAGCATGATGGGAAAGTACTATATTGAAGACTTAGACACCTCAAAAGCTCAATGAAGAAGAGGAAGACAAACCAGTTATGAAATAAGACTTATAACAATTGAAAATGTTCTTGAACACAAAATATTACCCTGAGCGACTGCGCGCGACTCCGCTTCACTAATTGGCTGATGTTCTGCCGACTGAGGAAAGATAATACATAATGCCTCACTTATTCTATTGGGAAAGCGAGGAGAAAAACGAAAAAGTAGCAGGCGAAAAGAAGAGTCTTGTGAGTGCAAAGCAAGTCTTCGCGAAATTCATATACGACATGAACAAACGTACAAATCCAGCATGTGTGAGATTCTTGATAAAGCTGATGATGCAGATTCACAAAGGGGTATGTTTGGAAAAGAAAAACGATAAGTACTGTGAATAATGCACAGCCAGCATGATTCCAAGCCTCTTCAATGAGCTAATCGTTAATAACCACGTTGGGATGGATAAAAGTTCGTCTGATAAGATCATGCAGGACTCGGAAGCATTATGCAAAGTCATGGTGTATTTCTGCAATTGGATGTTCAACCAAAAATACACCAACTACAGCGTGAAGTACAAACAATGACTGTTTAATTTTTGATGCTTGGGATATATTCTATCATGAATCACTATTGACGTCCAGTCGATTGTTCGATTGAGCGCCACCCGAATCATATTTTTTGTGCGTACTTATTGACAGGGACCTAGATCAATCTAGGCACTGCTTCGATTGTACAAGCTTATCACTGTCTTGAGCCTTTATACTGAACTCATTTAAACTGCTATGATTAAGGGTCACATCGTATAGATTAATTAGTGGAAAGTGTAAAAATAATTAATATCACAGAGTTCAGATTCTAAGCTACTGGTTTTTAACTGCTATGAGCTTTCTTTCTAACTTTTTAATTCGTCCTTCATACAGGCACATTAATTATTTAAACTTTTTTCGCCCGTCACGGATTGTATCAAGAAGTTCTTTCAGTTTTAATTTTTTCTTTGTTGGTTTTTAGAAGTTTCCTTTAACTAGTTTTTTGATCTGCTGCTTGCATTTTACGGGATTTCTTAAGCTCTATTCCTCAACTCCCAGAAGCCTTAACATCATTTGGATAGATTGAGGAGGCTCAAATTAATCAAATTTAGAACTTTCTTTCATTTCCTTCAATCTCCGCTCTTTCGTTTGATATTCAACGCGCAGATACTCAATATTTTTACACTTTTGTTACATTATGATATAACTTTATTTTAGCTTACTCAATTATGTAACCATGTTTGTTACTGAGCTGAGATTTATTTACATTTTTTTAATCTCCATCTCGTAGCTATTTAACATGCTTTGAAGTCTCTAAATATTTTATGAAGCTTTGGAGACCTCACTCTATAGTTTTTCAATATGAATTTGTTCATGATTCCGATGAAATGATTTCTAGTCAACGATTTCTGCAATTTATAGTTCTTTTGCTTTCTCCTACTATAGCATCAGAGCAATGAATTTGGTGAAAATATTGTCTTTCGTGTTTTAGTCCTGCTGGTTCCTACTCTTAACCGACTGTCGCAAGGAGCTGGTTTCAGAAAACGTGGATATGTTATTCTTGAAATTCACACTCGAAAATGCTTGAGTCTGCATCTTTCGCTACGTTAGCTGTTAATTGTTGCGCTTTGGAAATTATGAAACCTTCAAACTGTTTCTGCCATATAATGCTTTGGGTTTTATATTCTCGATGTTCGAGTTGTTCAGACTCTTACGGCCCTGGAGAGGAACATGAATATTTCTGCTGGATTTGCATATGATACTATCTTAATTATTTTGTAGTAAAACAATACTTCGACGGGATCTACATTAATCGACTAGTACCTTGGTGTTTGAATAGGCGAGAGGGGCGCTGCAGGCTAGTTTAAAAGTGCAGGCTTCTTTGCTTCATAAATATGTCTGTGCTTTTCACGCAGGGCGATGTTATTTTAATTAAGCTATCGAAGCTCTGAGAAGTACAGACCTAGCGCCTTTGATAGCATGACCTATTTGGTCGATTAAATCTGTTGTCTTAAAGTAAAATTTTATCGGCGCAAGTTACTCTTGTGCTTCAAAAGTTCTTCATAGAACTCCTCGCTAGTTGATTCCTTGGATGAAAATTAGGGGTCATACTTGGAAGACGAGAGCTCTTGCTCAAGTAGTTTGCTTATGGAGCTCAAACATTTCTCGCCTGAGTTTTTGGTTCTGTGCTGGTCCATGAGGTTAACGATTATTAGCCGATATTTATAATATTAATAACCTGCCTCAAATATGCAAATGAGTCACTCTCAATTTAAATATTAAAAAAATGTGTCTTCAATTTCAGGCTATGCACAAGTCTACATCTGCTTAAGTGGTTCTTCAACATTGACCTTAGTCTTTTGTCGATCTAGTGCTCTTTCAAGAAGTGAATAGTAATTTCTTTTGATTATGTCTCCCACAATGTAGTTTATAGAAAATCCCTCATGCTGAAAACCTCTGCCTTTCTGTCTTATCATCATATCAATAAGCTCCTTTCGATAATTCTATACCATTTGCTCGGCTTCATCTTCATCTCGGATGCCAGTTTAATTATTCGAATATGAATTACTTCTCGGCAAGTTCGCAATTTTAAACTTTTCTAATAAAACTTGCTGAAAGTAATCTGTTATGTAATTACGAATAGAGTGCAAAATTTGTAGCTTTTACGATTTTTTATCCCCAAATTGTTTACAAATCTATGCTACTTTTCCTAAGCCTTATGCACTTGATTAACATCTAAGATAGCACACTTTGAACAGTGAGTCGAAGGTCAATGGGACTTTACCAATAAATGAGTTCGCTTCTAAGGATTATTTTGTATTTAATTTTAAGCACTCAACTATAATAATTTGATTTAGTGAGCTACCGTAAACTTTCAATATCTGCTTCTTCAAAGGTATATAGTCCACAGTTAGTCTTTGCTTTCTTTGATGAATGAATACAGAATTGAGTGCTAATTAATGTTTTTATGCATATTATTTTAATATCCTGAATCCTCTTTCGCTTTTTACTATCCAAATTACAAAGTATTTTCTATGCAATTCCTTCCATGTTCGGTTAATACTAGGGTTAACTTTGGGCTCATACCAAAAGCTATCCTGGTCCATGATAAAGTCTGCTGAAATAACTAATGGTACTAAATTATCATTATTTTAATTCCACACTATTTTCCTGATCTTGTCACTGTTTTTGAGCAGCAATCTCTGCACATCGGTTAGTTGCACAACATTTTACTTTCTCAATGGACGCATTATCGACATTGTTTGACACGAAATCAGCCTATTACAACTCTTTAGGGAAAACACATTGTTGACAGTCATGAAATTGTTTGCCTCTACTTTTTTGGCGCTAGGGTGGTTGCTCTTCTTACGTGTGGAAATACTAGTGCTAATTAAAGGAGTTGAGCTTCGCTTATTTGACATCATCCTATTCATATTCTATATTCTTCTATGAGTGCCTGCAGTACTAGGCTTGAGACAGGCAAGTAGTTAAGTTTTGCTCATAACTTTAATAGACGGTTTTCCATCCATAATAAAATAATAATGGGGCTCATGATTTTCGCATTCTATTTTATTAAGACTTTGCTTTTCGATGAAGAATGGCTATTTTGTGCCTTATATCTTCATCACGTGGATGCTGCAGAACTTCATTGACTGTCAAATTGTTCTAAATGAAACTTTTTAGCAGTACAACACAAGTCCTAATGGTTTGGCATATTTTGCCTTTAATGGCACTTGGTACCGACAAGACGTAAATAAATCTACAGGAGTTTTTAAAATAAGGGGACCTAATTCAACCTTTCCAACTAAGTACTTGTCAGTTTTCTCATAAGGAACTACGTCTGTGACATGTATAGATCTCAGTCTCTCCATAGGGTCACTATATCGACTTACCTACGACTACAGTTGGGAATGGACTTCTAACTTCACTGTCAAATGGAATAATGTCACTATTTTGAATGTAATAACTGGCATACCTGCTTCGGGCACCTTCGTAAATCAAGTACAATAATTGCCTCCTCCAACAGTGGCAGTCAATACTCTGTGCTTTAGCGGCTACAACGTCTCCACTGGTAATCGATTGGGCCCAGTGGTCGATAACATTGTTGTTTAGTGTCATGGTAATTCTACTCAACAAGTTATAGTTTCGAACACTTCCAGTGTAAATTCCAGCTTAAACTCCAGCTCAAATTCAACTACAAACTCTCCAGCCTTGAACAACTCTAGTATTAGTGTAGGAGGCAATTCTAGTAATGAGAGTACGACTCATGGAAATATATCGAAAGATAGTTAGCTAGATTTTATTAAAGTATAATGGCTAAAATAATTTAGCCTTTCATTCAACAGTGTCCTCAAACTTACCAGCATTTTTGGTTTCTCCTACTTGATAAGCAATCTCCTCAATTTTTGGAATGTCATCGTGCTTTACTATTTTCTCGAGTTGCCTTCTTTTTTGGGGGCTTACCGGACCGAAATGTTAAAGCTCTGTACGGTTTCCCTTTAGTAAGGTTCGCTCTTTTCGCTGCTTTAGAAATCTTCAGCTCATTTCAATGTAAACATTCCGAAATAGTCGTACGAAAGGGTTCCTGCAAGTAGCACAAGCTGGGCTTCCTTTCTTGAACTCGGCTTCACTTCCCAAATATTTCCTAACAACATAGAGCAATATGTGTCCATCTTTTTGTGCGTCATTAAAATTGGGATTCTGAAGCTTGTTATATTTTTGGTCCGAAGATACATTGCTTGTGTTGCTTCAATATTGTATGGGGTAAAGATAAAAAATGTATAAATATTCCTATATGAAATTTCGAGCTCCTCTCCTACGATGGTGATCGTGCTGGGTATAATGCTGTCTCAATCTTCCTCAATTGCTTATTCAACATTTCAGTAAAAGATAAACAATTTGTTTCAAGTTATCACCGTGGTGATAATCAAAATAGCTATAATAGTTCCAATCCTTATCGAATACAGGAATAAGAAGATAGCTAGGCCCGTTGAACAGCAGTTTAAGTCCACAATATTCGTGGAATCTCAGCGAGAGACACCGTGTTAGAATTTTTAGAAGAAATCAATTTGTTTCGAGGATGAGCAAAAATCGCAAAAAAAAGCAACCAATCTTCAAAGAATAACAACCAAGAGCAAGCAAAGAATGATTTATCTTCGAAAGTTAAAAAATTACAAAAAACAAGTTGCCTATTCTGAATTCACGTATTGGTGTTACACAATCGAAATATTTGATAAAGTTCTTTTCATTACCATTCCTATTCTCATTGGATTGAGAGTGCTCTAACTTTTTTTTGTAGTCAACTTAATCGTCATCATATTTTCATTGGGTATTATCATTAATAAGGGTCACTACATTCGACAGTTTAACGCAAAATAATTTTGGTTTGGATTTGTTATCAAAATGCTGTTTTTGATTCTTCATTGCTCATTTATTTGTTTGTACTTCCAAGACAAGGGAATAATAAATTTATCACCAGCGGGAATATTGATCCTAAGTTTCATAATTATTGTCATTGTGATAATGGGTGCCTTAATTGAGACAGCTCATTGCTTTGTAAATGTTGTAAAATGGTCAATTTAGCTCATTAAGAAAATAAAAATGGCAAAGGCAACAAAGTTCATCTCAAACGATGAAACAGTAAAATCAGGCACTAAGAAGAATCTACAGCTTATCCACGTTCGAAAGGATACAGAAGCAGATCTTCAGCCCAAATTGGGCAACGATGAATAGTATGAGGTACCCCAATCTAAATGCAACATGAGAGCCAGAAATATAGGAAGAAATACTCAACGAATAAGCACAGTAATGTTTGCAGCGACACACTCTGAGACAGAGACTGGAAATGAACCTAATGATGTACCTTGACTTTGATAAAATTTATATGAGTTTTAATAAATCTAGGATGTTCAATATAAACATAAAGATAAGCATCATAATTTTAACGTATGCCGATGCTTTACTGGGTCACACAAGTATGTGTTGGAATTAAATACGGTGCCTTGAGCACAAGGGATACATTTGTGCCCAGGAACATCGTAAAATGGTTTATCTGGAGGACAAAGACCAATATTTGAGTTTTTAATACACTTCTGAGTCTTGCTGTCAAACACTTGACCGCTGGGGCAGGCCTAGCATTTCTTCAAGTAAGAATTATAGTGAGGGTAATCGCTAGGGCAGCCTGTCGATGTGTTTGTCGGGTTTGTGTTGTTGCTGTTACCGCCTGGCACAATACACTGCTGCAGCACATTGTCGAAGCGAGCTCCAACTGGACATTTTACACATGAATTAATAGTCGTGTTGAAGTAGCTGTCTGAAGGGCACTGCTGACATTTACCATTTGCCTGGTTCAATACCCAATTTATTTTACATGGTACGCATGATCCTAAAGTTCTATTGAATTATGCGTTTCCCTGACATAGCTCACATTTCTTCGTATTGACGTTATACATGTTGCCATCAGGACAATATTGACACTTGCCAGTTTGGCTATTTAAATATGAACCAGCTGTTGTATTGCAGGGCTTACACTTCTTATTGATTCGATCATATTCACTATCATCAGAACATGAAGAGCACTGCCCTTTGGTGGAGTCCCAAAACTGTCCCTTTGGACAGGGCTCGCACTGCTCAGAAGTTGTATTTAAAAACTATTCCGGAGAGCAACTCTCACATTTTTTAGCCGTGTAATTATACAACGTAAAAGGAGGACATGGATCGCATAGAGAGTTAGACTCATTGAGATAAGATAGCTTGCCGCAATAAAAGCACGACCTAACTCCTAGATTAAAGACAGCGCCCTTGTCCTTACACTTTTCGCATCTATTTAGAGCATAGTTGGCGAATGGACGGTTAAGAGGACATGTAGAGACATTATACTTTGTAGTGAGTTCGAACATTTGAAGTCTATAATCGTGTTCATTTGTTGAACCGTAGTACCAATTTCTTGCTTTGAGGTTATCTTTATACAAGACGTTGCTGCCCAAATCGACGACACCCAATGGTTTTTATTATTTGAATTCGTACTTCTTGTGGCAGCAGTCGGAGTTCAATATTTCATCGGCCGAACTGGTATAAGCTTTCATATTCTTTAGCTCTTATTGGATGTACTTATAATTAGAGCAGGCATCTCCAGTGCATTGCGCTACCTACTGCTCTAGACTGGTGATGTTGCTATTAATCTAGTTAACTTTAGCTGCTAGTCTCGTCTTCTCCAGGTCACTCAAGTCTCTGCACTGACATACTTTGAGTTTGTAAGGTATTTTAAGAAGTTGTTCGACGTTGTACAGAGAGTTCCTTTAATCTGCCATCTTCTCAGAGAGCGCCACTACTTTGAGACTTGTGGTTTGATTGCTGTCAAAAATAACTTTGTTCACTTAGCCGATCTGACTGTTCAATGTTGCGATTTAATTTTCGAATTTCGTTTGCACGTCATCCAGGGATTTCTCATAGGTTTGAGCTGAATAATACGCTGGTGTCGAGCTGGAATCTGTTCGCAAAGGAGCAGTTAGAACGATCAAGCCTGCTAGCACCAAGACTGCACTCATAGTTTTCATTTATTTGAACAATAAATATTTATTGAAATTATTAATTCTAATGCTGCAGATCCATTATAAACACCTTTTAAATATAAATTTTCATTATTTAACTTCAGCATAGGATCATTAATATTGGATATATTAATCAAGATAAAACTGATCTGACTATTGCCCGTTTATAATAATATTAGTTATTATAAAATGAAGGAGTAAGACAGATAGGAGACTGGCAATTAACATATCAAAAGTAAGAAATAATAAAGAATAAGTAATTTAATCATTTGTTCTCCGCAACCGCATCAAAGCTTATATCGCACAGACAAGATGAATTCGTATATGAAGTTCGATATTAAGGGAGTCATCAAGCTTCAAGTACTTTAGTAAAAGCGGCAAAGATTGATGAGAACCTACACGACCAGCAAAACTAGTAGATCTTTCGATTTAGGCAGCAGGAAGAATGACAAATTAGATATGATAATTCCTTCATTTAATGCAATTGATATTACTCCCAACATCGTTGCTGATTTCACAGATGATAAGAAATGGTCCACCAATCCAAGTAAATAATTAAAATCAACTAAATATAGAAGAAGATCATCAGTAATAGGATATCTAAGAAAGCAGAAGGGAGAGTAACAACCAAAGTAAATACTAGCTTATCTACGTGAGCAGGCATTGAGCAAATAGGTATACGCAAGCACTCATCGTTAAGACAGGAATAGCAGCTAGGCTAAGTTTAGAGCCAGAAATATATAGAATATTATTAGAAGAAACACTTCAGTCAGCTTCACTCAAATGATGATTGAATACTGCAAAAGAATGAAGACAGACCCAAGCACTCGAATATTCATATTTCAATCGTCTGATGGTTGGATGAAATAGTAAGATATTATTAACCAAGAGCGTTACTGCAGAAAGGTTACTTCCTCAATACTGATCCGCTATCTAAATTCTACCATTTCAAATGGAGCACCCGAATTTGCAATTAGAAATGCTCGCCCAATCAGCTGATCAACCATTTCTATTAATCAGACTTATTGACATCCAAGGAAGGACTTGCTAAAATGGTGCCCAGATCTGCCTTCTTGACTCGACATTGCCCTCGTTCTTTTGATTTTGGGTAGTTTTAATACTATTTAGATCGGAGTTAAAATAATTTACAGCCAATTTTAATCAAACTCAGATTCTTTGCGGGCTTAAAAAAATAATTATCTAAATTTAAAAACATAAAAAAGTCCCTTCGAACCCAATCCCTTATCATTTTTTGAAACAATAGTTTTAAAGTCTGAAATTAACTCAAGATTTTGAATAAGAAAACGAATAGTCAAACTTGATTGTTCACTTACCTTATGCTGTTCAGCTTTGTGGATTCTGTGAGAATATTCGATGTGGATTTAGTCACGAGCAAAAAAGTAAATAAAATAGGCTTGATGACAAGTCAGTGAAGAATCTGTTTAATTTTGCTCTATTAGACCCTCCATACGAGCAGTATCGGTCAAGAAATGACAAATATTAGCAAATAAAGTTTGAGCCAACAAACATAAATCTGTATTCTTCAAATAATTCATTCAGGACCCCATCACAACACTTGATTGCTTTACTTTATGGATACCACCTTTATCTATGCTAGTTTTTGAATACGTACCGAGCTGAGGGAGTACGCAATGTGTGGATTGTCAAGAGTAGGAATAGCAGCAGAGGCACTGGGATCAGCTTGTCCTCCCACCTGCACGAGCTCACTGAGAAAACGGACAATAGGCTAGTTCAAAAGTATATTGAGCAGAGCATGACTCAGCAATTTGGTGAAAAAATTATCAAGTTCGATCTCCGAGTGTGGGTGCTAGTCACTAGCTTTAAGCCTTTAATAGCTTATTACTACAAGCATTTTTACTGTAGGCTCAGCTCAAAGCCATACAATCTATCCAAACTGAACTGCCTTTAGTCTCACTTGACCAACTATAGCAAGAACAAGAGCCAGTTTGTCGATGGTGCAGATAAATCAATTATGACATATGACTAGTTTATATCTCTGGTCGCTTAAAGCAAAAAAATGCCGATACCTGAAGCTTAAACTGCTGTTAGAATGAAGCTTGAAAGATTGATATATGAAACATTGGTGATCTACTAAGGCCAGATTAGATCTAGGCCTTAATGCTTTGAACTCTATGGATTCGATGTGCTTGTTTCAAACAGCCTTGACATGTTTCTGCTTGAAGTTAATCTTTCGCCTGCCTGCCAGGATCGGAACTAGTGGCTAAGCAATAAAGTTAGATTAATGGCTTAGGGGTTACTCAGCATCGTAGTCGACAATGCAAAACCAAGTGAATCATAAGATTTGGGTTGGACAATTGTGTCGGCAATTAATAATACTTGATACAACTATAAAATTTGTAAATAGCATAAATTTAAAGTGAATATAACATGAATTATCATTTTGATGCATTCATATTTTTTTAAACTGGGGTGATGTTTCTGCCATTACTTGGTCCTCTTCCTCATCGAACAGTTTGCGAAAAGCTGTTGATTTTTGTTCAGCCTCAGCAGGACAGGGATTGGACCCCTTTTTCTGCAAGCTCGGCTGAGGACCCATTGCAAGTGGGGCCTGATATCCATTTGCTTGCTGAGTATTTACTGGGATTTTTGTGATATTATGTTGCCCTAATTTCACGCCATTATTGTTTGCGTTATTAGTACTATTTATCGGACGAATTGGTTGCATGTTTCTCTCTGGTAGCCTTTGGTCCTGCTGCTGAACTTGGTTTTGTAAATTGTCGGTTTCTTAGTCTGCACCCTCTGTGCTCCACACATCCATGAGAAAATCTTGCACTCGTGTTAGTTTAGACTCATACTCTTAAACAGGGAAACTAATAACTTTGGAAAAGAACTCAGCTTGCTCTTCCACTTTGTGTTTGTAAACTTGGAGTTTCTGTTTGTAGTACCCTAGATTATTTCTGAGATCAACCTCTTCGAGTTTCTCTACGATGGTCTCCAGATTCTACTCGATGTCTCTGCGGATGTTGCCGATCTCTTCTACGTTTTAGCGTAGATAGTCATGTTAGATATCAGCAATCTGTGAATGCTTCCTGCTCTCTTCAATAAGGTCATTAATATGATCGTCACGCATTTGCTCCAGAAATGCACTCAGATCCGAATAGAAGGATCGAGTTAGTTCAATTTGTTGCTCGTAATTGCTCTCAATCATTCTTAGTCTGGTCATGTTCTGCAAGTGCTCGTTCTCAACCTGCGAAAGTTCAGTCAAGAATTCTAGGATCAACTCGTACATCGGATTGCCTTCGTATTCGGGGTACATTGGTAGTTGCCTGTTCAAGTGAGAGTCTACTTGATTCATCAGTTTGTAGTCCGCCTTACGCACAGTCGGTTGCTCTATTTTTCTCACTTCAAAGCCCTGGCTGGCCAACTGAGCGGCGCATTTGTTGCAATAAGGGAAGCACTCATCCTCTATGTCGATATTAAACTAAGCTGGTTTATTTGCATGATTTGTGCATACTAAAGCTGTGTTTGTTTCTCTTTTCCTAAAGTCTGTCCTATTTTTCTTGCTCTCTGAGTACATTCCCTATATTTGGGCTTTAAAAGGGTTGCGTACAGGGCTTATTAGTGGCTTTTTTACTAGATTTTAATCCATTAAATTCTGTTGATCGCTCCATCCATTATCCTTCTAGTACACATTGACCCATTGATTACTAGGATTGATCATATTCTCTTTATTACCAACTCGAGGAACTTTTCGGATCGGAGCTGAAACTTACAAAACAGGTACTTGGAGGTCTGGGCTTGGAAAGAGCTGATGATTTGTCGTACATCATGGATTCAAGGTCGATATTTTGTCTATGGGCGTACATATGAATTTAAACTTTGGTCGTTATTATAGTGTTATTTTATATTTGGCACAATAATGATTTGCATACCTATTATAATCCTACTCAGCCTCTGTCAGATTAGCTTCGCGAAGTATCCAATTCAAGCTCATTCCTTCAATGAGATTGGGTATGTTGGAAACTTAATTTCCAAGGGAGTCGATAATTACAAACTTGATGTCAGTTTAGCCAATCGAAAATCATGTGAGCAGTTTTCAAGCTGGAACAAAACTCAAAAATGTATAGTGGCATCGCAATACATTGAGGAAATATGCTGTCTCGCTATGAGAGGTGATGGATCATCAAGTCCAGACTTCAATTATCCCTTTAATACTTCCTCTTAATTTATTTAACTTCTCCAAACGAGAATGACATAAATAGTTGTCAATGAGCCTAATCGTCGACTTCTATTTGTGTTAAACATGCAATATGATCACTCCTTTAACAACGCTTTGTCAGACTAATTTTTCCTCTCTATGGCTGATTTGCTAATTAAATTCCCTAAAAATCTGCTTCTAGGTATTGGAAGTGACAATTTTATTCTTTAATATGACCGCGTCTGTTTCGGAGCAGGAGAAGCATAATGCACATAAGAGCGAAGGAAGATATCTAAAGCGAACTTCTTCTTACAATCCGGCTCTTCAAAACCTTATGATCCGCGAGATCACTACAAAAGATTCAGAAATTTTAACACTTTTTTCAAAAGCATTGACCATTTATGTAAATAAGGATTTCCAAACTGGATCAACGAGCACCCAGAGTTCCCGCTGATCTTCTGGGAGCCCTCCAACGAGAAGCAGGTGCAGCGGGTGATCAGCCAGTTCCTGTCACCCGGCTGCGTGCAGAAGCACGGCCGCAACGTGTCGGGACTGGCCATCGCGACAAACCTGGACCCCGAGATGGTCAACGTGTTCCTGAAGCGCACGGTCTAGCCGCAGAGCCAAGTCGCCGCCTGGTCGCCCTCCTCCGAGAAACTGCTGCTGGCTGAGCAGGTGAATTTGCGGATGGTAAAGCAGACGGAGGGTTCTGTCGAGACAGTCTTCACTGCATCTTCCAGTCTGCTCGGCAACAAACTGCTGCTGCGGAAGTGGCAGTACGACGCGAAAAGCAAAACCATGAAGGCGACCGCCAGCCGCGAGTTCGGCTTCCTGCGAGAGTCCGAGACCGTCGAGCGACTGCTGCAGACGGGCAGCGAGCCGGCCTACCTGGTACTGCTCACTTCCAAGGGCGAGTCGCCGCAGCTCAGCACCGTGTACTACTTCGACGCAGCACGACTGGAACTGGTGAGCTCGCGCGCGTGGGCCAAGATCGACGCGGCCTGCATGCGCGACAGCGAGCTGCTGTACGCCAGCTGCGACGCGGCCATGACCTGCATCGTCAGGGGAGCCATCGAGCTGAAGGAAACGGCTACCTATGCCACGTTGAACCTGCGGCAGTCGGTCAGTCGTGTGACTGCGATCGAGAGCAGCGGCAAGGACTTCCTTCTGCTGGGCGAAAGCGCCTAGACGCCGGGTCTGTCTGTGGCCATTGTGGTAAGTGGCGGTGCGCTTCTAGTGCCGCCTGTTCCTCTCGCATATGGTCAGCAGCCACGGCTCATCAAAAAGTCGACAGGCAAACAATTCGCTGCAATTTTTCAAAATTCAGCTTGCTTTAATGGCTACTTACTGAATGTCAACAACTTTGACAAGTGCACTTTCTTTGGATAACAATAATTTTCAAGCTTAAGAAATGTTAGAGGTATTATTAACTTTATGGAATTTCATATTGCAGACATTATCAAAAACACAGAAGTGATATCTCCGTGCCATCGCAAGCTAGCTCTAACCAAAATAATGAATGCTTTAAACCCAGATGCAATTGTGTTATAATCATTGGATGCATACTTAATTGGCTCTGAGTATCTGAGAGTCGAATCACAAGATCTGGCTACATCTCTTTTCTGTGGTGCTTCCAACTTTGACAAACTATTTGCAGGCAAGATGAGAAGCAGCATGTTAAATACTATGCACATGTTTAGCAATAATGGAAATACCCGTAATTGATTATTTATTATATACACTTTTCAATTATCTCATATTATTGAGTGTATCAGCTCTTGTTCCTGCTTGCAATGTCTATAAAATAAGATCTGCCTTGATGTAGTATATTGGCAATTATATAATTACTACCATAAATGATCAAACTGGTATTGTTATCTTTGCTTCTGTTGACTTGCGGCTGCAGCAGACTTCCAGTCCAAGCTCATGGCTTCAATGACTTGGACTATCTTGCCAACCTGATAGCCAGAGGAGTTGATTATTTCAAGCTGGATGTCTCATTGGCCAATCGACAATCTTGCTAGCAGTTCTCCACTTGGGATCGCACGTAGAAGTGTATTATTGTTGATCAGTATGTGTAAGAAATCTGTTGTCTCGCTCTCAGAGGCGACTAATCATCACGGCCTGCATTTCAGTACCCATTTAACACTTCACAAGAGTTCGTGACTTTACTCGATAAGACACTAGCCCGCACAATCGTTTACGAAGCAGACAGACGATTTCTATTTGCAGTTAATTTTCAATACTCTCACACATTCCACAACTATATGACAGACAAGTTTCTATCATCGATGGCTGATCTTCTGACTAAATATCCACACAATCTGCTGTTGGGCACAGGAAGCAACAACTTCATCCTCTAATATGACCGCGTCTGTTTCGGAACAGGAGAGATATAATGCACATAATAGCGGAGAAAGATATCTAAAGCGAACTTCTTCTTACAATCCAATTCTCATAATCCTTTTGATCCGCGAGATCACAACAAAAGATTCAAGAATTTTAATGTAATCTATAAACAAATTTAAAATTTTTGTACCAAAGGATTTCCAAGCTGGATCAACGAGCACCCAGAGTTCCCCCTGATCTTCTGGGAGCCCTCCAACGAGAAGCAGGTGCAGCGGGTGATCAGCCAGTTCCTGTCGCCCGGCTGCGTGCAGAAGCACGGCCGCAACGTGTCGGGACTGGCCATCGCGACCAACCTGGACCCCGAGATGGTCGACGTGTTCCTCAAGCGCACGGTCTAGCCGCAGGGCCAAGTTGCCGCCTGGTCGCCCTCTTCCGAGAAACTGCTGCTGACGGAGCAGGTGAATTTGCGGATGGCAAAGCAGACGGAGGGCTCTGTCGAGACAGTCTTCACTGCATCCTCCAGTCTGCTCGGCAACAAACTGCTGCTGCGGAAGTGGCAGTACGACACGAAAAGCAAAACCATGAAGGCGACCGCCAGCCGCGAGTTCGGCTTCCTGCGGGAGTCCGAGACCGTCGAGCGACTGCTGCAGACGGGCAGCGAGCCGGCCTATCTGGTGCTGCTTACGTCCAAGGGCGAGTCGCCGCAGCTCAGCACCGTGTACTACTTCGACGCAGCACGGCTGGAACTGGTGAGCTCACGCGCGTGGGCCAAGATCGACGCGGCCTGCATGCGCGACAACGAGCTGCTGTACGCCAGCTGCGACGCGGCCATGACCTGCAGCGTCAGAGGAGCAGTCGAGCTCAAAGAAACGGCTACCTATGCCACGTTGAACCTGCGGCAGTCGGTCAGTCGCGTGACTGCGATCGAGAGCAGCGGCAAGGACTTCCTTCTGCTGGGCGAAAGCGCGGAGACGCCGGGTCTGTCTGTGGCCATTGTGGTAAGCGGCGGTGCGCTTCTGGTGCCGCCTGTTCCTCTCGCATATGGTCAGCAGCCACGGCTCATCAAAAAGTCGACAGGCAAACAATTTTCAGCATTACTTTCGAATTCTATGTGTTTAAACGCTGCACATGTAAATAATAACAACTTTAACAAATGTAATTTTTTTAAGGAATAATAATTCTTAAGTTTGAGAAATGTGAAAGGTATCATCACTCAAATTGAGTTTAATTTAAATGACTTAATAAAAAATTCATAAGTTATTTCACCTTGCAACTTTCATTTCATCTTATCTAAGATATTTGTAGGGTAAAATCCCGATTTTATTGAATTGAGCTCACTCAAATCATACTTAATAGGGGCAGAGTACTTGAGAGTTTAAAATCAATAAATTCCATTGTCAATATTTTGCGGGGCATCAAATTTTGATAAGATATTTAAATACAAATTGACCAGCAGTATAATGACTACAATGAACACTTATAATTTATTATCAGCTACTCAATGATATACGAAAATTTACTCTATATTTATCAACTATCATTTCGCTTTCTTTTGGTAATACTTGGTCATTTTAGTTCCTAGTTTTAACATTTATTCTGATGTAACAACTTCACTTTTGAGCAGCTCGTATTGTCTTTCCAACTTAAACATCTTGAGGTACATTTTTTATACCTATACTTCTTTTTCCGATTTGGCTTACATACTTTATTTTATTTGTTCTGACAACTATCTTTTAGTGTTTTATAATGAGAGATCATACTGTCGCTTAAGTTATATTTTTGTCTCTTCTAATTAATCCATAATTTTGGCTTTTTACAATCTCTCAGCGTAAAGCTAAGTTGTAATGGACGACAACTATGTTTACAAATTTTTTATTTTTGTCTGTAATTAAACTGTGACCTGAGTCAAAGATGAATTCATATTTATCTAATTGTTTGCGGCCTGATCAAGCTCCTTTTTGACATGAATTAGTGATTTTAGTTCCTTTTCTGCATCTAGTTTTAATTTTTCATTATGTTTCTCAAGAAATCTGTTTGACAATTATATTTTTTATATTTTAACGCGAAGGTTTTCTATCTCCACTTCGTTTTTATTTGCACTTAATCTCATCTTCTCATTTCTCTATTATTCTTGCTTCAAATTAGCTAGCAGCTTTTTATTTTAATTCATCTGATGGCTATATTATGCCTTAATTTGCTTCAGCTATTATCTTAAAGAATTGATCTTAATAAGGCTTTATTTTTCTTTTAAGTGAAGTGTTTACAACTCCAATTTAAAGCCTTTTAACTGATTTTGATTGTCAACATTTTTTTGTTCAAGTTCTCGAATTGCAGATTTGCCTCGAGCTGTATCATCCATAGCGCTATCAGACTGCTGCAGCCTTTCAAAAAGCTCTCCTTTTCTCAGCTATCGAATTTGTTGCTCATATTTATCGATTAAATTGAGTCTCTATTTTTTATTTTAATCAAGCCATTGTTTATATTGCTCTTAATTTTTAGTTAAAGCCTCTTTTATTTACTTCTCTTAATTTAGGTGCCTCCTTGACATTTATTCCATTTATGCCAAGAGTCCTTTTTTTTCTTTTTCTTTTTATATTAAGTCTTTGGTCAGTCTTTAAATTTAAGCAGTCATTAACTTCTAAGATTTCTCAAATTTTTCCTTTATGACTTATTGTGATTTTTCGATTATGGGTTTAATAATATTTTTGTTTTCATTTCTAACTTCAAGTGTAGAGCATAGTTTCTTTGAGATTAGGTTAAGTTATTGCTAGAATATCATAATTTGTTAGTCTTTTCTAGCAAGTTGTTGTTCTAGCACAATGATGCTATCCTTCTTAGCTTGCAGGTTGTACTCATACTTTTGATTTTACACTTCGATAAGCCTCAGCTTGTTATCAGTGTCAATTAAATCCTGAATTCTGGCCTTCCTTTCCTTTTAGAGTTAGGCCGATACTCCATCATAGGCTTGCTTAAGTTTATCAAACTTCCTGCAGACATCAGCGTAGGTCCTATCTAACACGACGTACTTTCTTTCACTTTCGTCAAGCTGCTTCAGCAACAGATCAGTCTGCAATGCCTGTTATATTATTGCTGGTCTATGCTATTTGGTTTCCTTGGCCGGCGTGTAATTGTTATCCATGAAAGTAATCATGTGGGCGTCTCTTGACTCTCGTTTTCTCTGCGTCAATATTAAAGTACCTCAGTGTTTAGATGATCTACTCTAGGCTTTTGAATAGCCTTATCGTATTTTCTTATGATGTTCTACACCTATAAATCAGACATTTTAGTAATAAAATATTATCTATAAATAAGCTCATCATAATGCTAATTTATTTATTATCTGCCAAATTAACATCAATCAATCGCAAATTGACTAGCTGTACTTGTTTGTTTATTGATAACAATATTCTGTAATTGAGCAAGGTGTATAAAATATAGTCAATATTTGAAGTTAATATTAATAATTGGCGGATGAGTCAAATTATAGCTGTCAAACCTTGCATGGGGTCCCAAGGGGCTGACTAGATCAGCGAAAAGAGTGCTAAATTTCATCACGAGCTACGAGAAAAGTATTTGGAGCGATACAAAGCACAAGTGAGACAGTAGAATCAATGCTTAGTCAATATTAACGCCCTACTTTAGAGTGTACCCCGCTAGCTCGAAGATCTGCTAGAATGGTGCAAGAACTTCATTCAATAGTTTAGTGGAAGTAAGCAATGCAAACTTCCTGATGACAGAATTGTAGAGCTGTTTCAGTTAGTGCAAAGGTACCCTTGTTTGTAAACTGTACAATTACTTTGTGTAGTGGCGCATAGGATTTCAAAATCAGGTATCGATAGACTTTTTCAGTTTGATATTGGGAATTTACTCAACAGACTAATCAAATAACCTGAGAAAACGATCCCTAGTGTGCTTATGAATCGCTTCGATAAGCCGTCAGCAATTGCAATGTGTGTTTAATTGGTAAAGAAGTGTATGCTCGTAATCGTATCTTTTTGCGAGTAAAGTGCGGATGCTAGGAATTTTTTAGTGGCTAATCACAAAACTTACTTAACTCTAATGAAATCTGAGGCCTATTATAACGGAGTAGTTACTACAGAATATTTAATGTGCTTAAGCTCCTTTCTCAAGCACCCATTTGTTTATCATGAACAGTTTGTAAGAATTGTCAAAAGCTTATGTCTAGCTCTTTGCAATCAATTCGAGAGTATGAGTAACCAGGATGTCAACACAGTGATGAAGGGATTGACTTGTGCCGTTAAGTCAAAGCAAAAGTGGGTGATGGATTTAATTGAGGAGAGTTGCCAGTACGACCTGCTTGAAAAGATCCTGACTATCCTAAGAATGTGCGCCCAGTCCGCATCAGGCAATTAGACACACTATTAGCAGCTAAGGGAATATGGTGAAATGGCTCACCAGTTGAACATATTCTTAATTTACTATATTGAAGTGTCAACAAGTCATTACTTCGAGTGGTAGAGTTTCTTCACGGAGTGGTTCGCTATCTTAGAAACCAATTCGGTACATTTTCAGAATGCTCGAAGAGACGTGTACTTTATTTTCAATAACATTATCTGCGAAGCAGACGAACCATAGACTGAGTACCAGTTGTTGCGAAGTCTCATTTTTCAGCATTCATGTGTAAGGGTCTTCTCTCGGTCACTTGAACGCGAGATCAACTGTGAAGTGTTACAAGAGTTGTCATACTGTGTAAATTCACTGCTGGTGCATAAGAAAGCTGAAACACTCGCTCAGGAAATAATTGCTTCTGATTTATTGACGAACATGTTGGAAGCAGTTACTCGTAATTTCTATGCTGTAAATTACGACACTAAAGAAATGCTACTTTTCGCTATTCTCATTCTTATGAACAGAACTGAGAATAAAGAAATTAAAGCTCGATATGCTAATACAGTAAAGTGCTACAAGAACAAGCTTCTCCAAATTTGCATGTTACCGAAAAATCTAAAGAGCCAGTGCGATCAGCTGGACGAAACTGTAGATAAGCTCATTCAGGAATGCTCAATTTTCTGCTGACATGCAGACTTTTTAATTTACTATTGATTTTGTACTTATTAATAAGCTAGATCATATAATTAATATTTGAATGAAGTCTCAGAATTAAAGCTCGTCTCTGCAGGTGAAACCCACAAATAGAATGTTAGTAAAGTGCGTTAAAAATCTGATGCATAAGCTGTTGCACCAGCTTCGGTCACAGTCCTACGATCGCACTGGCATATTGAACACCTACTATCAGTAGTTGCAAGAGTGCCCTACCCGTGACATGTCAAAATTATCCTCTGCTGAAACAGAGAGTGGAGGTGAAGATAATAAACAGTAGATCAGCACACGATAGTATTCAATCAGTTACTACAATAAAGAGGAGCATGCAGAACTTTTGCAGCTCTGGCCTGAAATTGGCGTATTTATTTGGGAAATCGCACGATCCCCCAAGTGGTATGTTTCAATGTTCAGAAACGAAGAAATCTATGCCTAACAATAGTACATAGACATGCATGTGTTCACCACTAAAATCTATAAAAAAGTTATAAGTTAGACTAAAAAGATGACACCTTATGTGACCATATTCGAGAGCATTTGCGCTGATCAAATATACTTCTATTTGTAAGAAGTTAGCTTGCAGATTTGTGGATGTTTCAAGGCAGGCCAATCTATTATTGTTAATGAGCTTAACTATGTAACCCAAATCGTGCAGAAGTCATAAATTGTGACGTTTTACCTGCTTTACAAGATATTTAAGGACACTTCAGCCACTTGCCGTAAGCGCATAATTCAATAGCTTTAGTAGTCTTTGTTTCGTAACATCGAGGCTGATGTGGTGGACAGTTTCGCTCATTACATAATCGAAAAGTACGAGGTTTTGGATCTGCACATGGACTCACGGAAGGAAACTCCAACCAAAATACCTATTGCTGAACGAATTTTGAATGCCAACCACGTTAGATGGCGCGAAGCTATAAGAGAGGATGGTGAAATCGGAATCCTTGTGTAACTCTAAGACGATAAGGAGGAAGGCAAATCCACAAATTACATGCTGGTGTTCGATTAAAATGGAGACCTGTCAGTCATGAACAGCAACTCTCTGCGGATGCAATGGAAGGTATGCAAGAAGGCAGAGGAGAAGTAATTGTTGTCTTAATCGAAGTTACGACATCATTAATCTGGTCAAAAGTAAAAAGAATCTAGCTGAGAAAATGAGAAACTCAAGCACCTCCACTGTACAGATGACTCTCCTTGAAAACGTCGGAGTGCTAGGAGGATCTATGGGAAAGTGCTTGGCCTAAATCGACATGTATGACAATGTAGGATAGTTTATGGTTTCTCTTTCTAAAAGAACAATAATAGGAGGGTCGTTTAACTATCTGCTCATGTCGGTACCGCTGCTAGGCTACGTGTTCGTCACTGGGGGATTCACCTACACTTTTTATTACATCTTCACCAACAAATATGCCAACAGTGACAAGAAGCTTAGATAACTGCGAAATATTACCATTAGCTCAGTCACTTCTATCGGTTCGGGGCTAGTAGGCGCTACGATAGGGCAAAGCTTAATCCCCGTGCCAATTTTAGGTGCATTCATAGGGGGACTTGTGGGAGGGTTCATTGGTGAGTTTGGAGCCAGAACCATTAGTAGTGTCATTGAAACATCAAGGTTCAAGGAAACTATTTAGGAAATGAAGAACACCATTCAACCTAAAGGTTACTGGAATGTAACTTAGAGAACCCTAAGCATATTAGAAATAAATAAGGAAAAATTCTATGAAACCATTCCTACAAAACTGTAACATAAATTAAACTGTGATCGAGCATGGCTGACATTAATCCTGTTTACTCTACTATGCTTCCATGAGTCCCGCGAGAGGATCAAAGCAATGGAGACAATAGCTAAGAATTCTAAAAAGATAAGCAAGAAAATGTCAAACTTCGAAATGATAGAATAAAATTAAAGAATGAGTTCAAAATAGTATGAACCATCAGTAGACTTCATGTGCATCTTGCACTTTTTTGACGACAACCACATTATTATTATTGAGTTTCACGAGGAGCTCACTTACTTACTAAATAAAATATTTGCCAAGCTCAAATGAAGCGTTAGTGATTTTGTAACTTCAAACTTAACCTAGTTTTAATATATGATTATATACAAAATAAGCAAATAAAGTCACGAAATTGAAGTGGAACTGAGCTTGAGGACTTGCTGGGCCAAAGCTTGAAAAGGTTGATCGACTCCAGTATTGTAGGCCTAAATATCAAATGATTTACAGCAGAGACTTAGAAATACTGCAGACCGAGCTTCTGCGCATATTTTTAACCCTCTTAGGCTGATACCTACTTGGCTGTTTTGTGCTCGCATTTTGAGCTCACCAGTACTCCCGGTAGAGAGCTTTTGTTATTTGATTTCTTCACCTTATCCAACCACTTGAGTCCATTCTTGAGACTTTCCACGCTTGTGCAGTCGTATACCACCATGACAAGGTCGGGATTTTTAGCCATTCCTATTGCGATACTTTAATAAAACTAATGACCGCTGAGGTCGAATAGGAAGAGCTCGACATCAACTTTCTAGTCCGCGAAGGGCACTATTTTCGAATAGACTTCAGCTCCTTGAGTCTAGATAGACCATAATGTACGAGATTGTAATCGCTAGTGAACTGATAGCCTTTCTTAGCATAGGCTTGCACCAGGGTGGACTTGCCAGCTGCGGCATCGCCTAAGTTAGATAGGTTGTACCGATGACGAGGATCTTAGCCTTCTTCTTATGCATTTGAATATCGGTTTTAAATTATAATAAATGTCTGGGTTATCCAGGATTATGTAGCAACATTTAGTAATCAGTAATATCAAGCTTAAACTTAAACTTCGATCTTGTGATTCAAGTGTTCGAAGTACTCTTCCTCTCCCTAATGTGAATGTGGGTGTCCGTTTTGACACTCCTTGCACTAACAGAACTCCGTGCATTTCAACCCTGCACTGTAGCACTCGCAGTATCGTTTCTGACACATAGACTTTTTGCACGTGCATCTGCGAGCCGGAGTCAATGCTGGTACTCCCTTAAAATGACCTGGGTGCCTCAGGTTAGCTACCATTTGAGCCTGGTAAATGCCCACTGAGTTCTTGGGATGATTATGACAGTCTGTGCACTAGCAGCTTCCTCCACATTTGCGTCCATTCGCGAAACATTCGCAGTAGAGCTTTAGACATCCGATTTTAGAACATTTACAGCCATGATGCCCCTACTTGGCTTCAGGGATCATGGTCTGTTATTAAGTGAATTCTATTTTTGCACTCGATTCGGCATCCGCGCTCATGCAATTTTCCTAAAGCAGGGTGTCGAACAAGTCCTGTCTTGACTACTGAGCTTCGTATTGATCTTCTATTTCCTACAGCGATAAGTATCTGCTATGAGGAGCGTAAGAGGGTGTTTCACGTGACATAATTAATTATAGATAATGGCTCGTAATATATAACTTGTAGTCCACCTGGTCGGTTTTTGAAATCCAATTCAATTCTAGAATTATCTGCCTTCTTTTAGAGACATCAAGTCATTTTTCGTGAGTCTCATTCAAGTAAAAATAAAGTATGAAATTTAGCTATCAGAAACTTTAAAGCTTATAAATAAATACTCATTAATGATAAAGAATGATCAGATATCATGGTTAAGAATATTATAAATATAAAATTAATCTAATTTAAACATTTACTAGCTTCCAATTGTGTTTCTCTGCAACTTGAGCTACGATATCTTAAATTACCTGAGTCTATAATAATAGAGGCTACAGCATGAAATTTCCTTCAGGACTATCTTCAGCTTTTAAATAGCTGATAATTATTCGCTCTCTTAAAAATAGACGTAAGACATCAAGTAATCGTTGATTAATTGAGATACTTAAATCGCTATCGGATGGATCATACATGTATTATACTTTTTTGTACTACCCCAACTAATCAAGGCAGTTTGGCCTACTCTGCTGAACACTTACTCAAGTAGCTATCAACTGAATTAGCCAAACAAATTTATTTCGGGTCCATGCTTGTGATCAACGTGCTCACTTTTTGGGTTTTCTGCTTCGGACTTATGCAACTGCAGAAATTAAATGCACCTTGGTTATAACCCCTCAAAATTACGACCAAGAAGTGGCCTTGGAATGAAGATCCACAGAGTTGGTCATAATTGCTCAAGAAAACAGTAGAGATTCTACTTCTCAATGGTGTTTTAATTTCCTCTGTACTCATATATTTGGTACTTTTGAGGCCTCTACCTTTCGATTTCACACTTGAACATTGGCCAAATCCAGTAATAACAATACTTCAAATATTATTTTTCATAATAGTAGAAGATTGTCTGTTCTATTTTAGCCACCGACTGCTTCATCATCCAAAAGTTTATTGGATTCACAAGCCTCACCACTAGTATAGGCAAACGGTGGCAGTTGCCGCCCAGTATGCGCACCCCTTATAGTTTCTACTGAGTGGACTTATTCCTACAACTGCGGGCTTCACATTTTTGAGTCTATTCTGTTCTATCCACTTCATTACTATATTCTTGTGGGTAGTACTGAGGACAATCCAAGGGTGCGTAAATCACAGTGGGTACTACCTTCCATTTGAGACATCAACATTAATCCCTTTCACAATTGGCCCAGATCACCATGACTTTCATCATGCTGCAAACTGTGGAAACTTTGGCTCCTTCTTCATGTTCTGGGATGCCTTTTGTGGAACTCAAACTGATTATGTCTCATGGCTAAGAAAGAATCAGTCATAAAGCAGTGATAACTCAGTTAAAAAGGTTAAATATTAAAACTGAAATTGATAATAAATAAATTAGCTAATTATCATCTATTGTATTCGGCTTGTCTCTACTCAACAACCTTCTTAATTTTTTGAATCTATTATAAAACTTTACTTCCCTAATTTTAATGTTTGAAAGCAAGATCAAGATCTTAGAGGGCTTTGTCAAATTATTACAGTTAAACATAAGACAAAGCTCGTTTTAAATACAACTTACCAATTTCATTATTTTTATTGCTGTTTAGACTAGCATATGTCCATTTAATTACTTTGAAATATTACTGACAAATAAATGCAACTTATATAGCTTTCAACATAATTTTGATGGCAAGTTCTTACATTTACTCAATGATGACCTTTCTCATTTGTTCGCTTTTAAGCTCTTCGTGAGTTTGATGTAAAGTCCCTTTTTACTTGAATTATCTATTTTCTTTGTTAGCGTGTCCAGCATAGTGCTGAATTGTATATTTGTAATATTCGCTTTGTATTTTGCCCACTGCACTTTCGTAATGAGTCAGACATTACTCTATTTCATTATTCTAAAATGCTTAATCTGCACTGATAGCCAGCTTAATTATCGAATTGTGGTACTCGCACAGTTTATTGAAGCAGTCTGTCAACGGAGTGTCTGATATAGCCATTATTTGCATCTCCATTATCAAAGTATCATCAATTTTTAATTTTGGTACGATTGATCTGCTCAATTATACTCTGATTTCAAGCCTTGCCTTAAATCTCACTCGGCAAAGTCCCATTATTAGATTTAATAATGGAAATTCCTCGTTATTTGCATAATGATATTAGACAGTGCCTTTATCCAAATCATTTGCTGGATTGGCAAGAGAGTATACTCTTTTTCGATACTTAACATACTGCCCCTTTTTGGCATAGTTACCAATACCCTGGTCGAAAACTTGAATAGCGAGCTGTCCCTCAATTAAACATGAAGTATACTCCGGCACTTAATGATTGCCGATGTGCAGAGGTACATCAATTTATTTATCAGTTTCGGATACACTAATGTTTCTAATTGCATCAAAATGGAAGAAGTGAGTAAGTTTCTCATCAAATTCAAACAAGTTGTAGTGCATTTTATGTTACTTAGTGTTTGGTTTCTTGTTCTAGTTCTGCTAATCCATTACTACTATGCCTCATATTATATGCTTAAATTAATATTAGAGACTAAATTCAAATAACTGCATTAAATAAATATGATATTATGTGCATTATTTATGAGTAAATCTATGACAATAGCTAATATATGAAAATATCAGAATTTGGATAACTTTAATATGTTAGAACTAATTAAATATCCTCAGTGTCATGAAAGATAATCTCTAACATCAGTAAAAGTAAGAAGACTACGAGGGCAAAATTAAAAGACTATTAAAACGGTGGAGTAATGTCAAACATGAAGTTGTCAGATCCAAAAAGGATAGAGTAATTGCATCGGGTCCATAAATTTCATAATAATCGCAGGTTTTGCATGAGGAGTACCTTGTCGAAACTAAAAAGATACCAGTTTTTGGTCAATTTGAGGTCATTGTTGTAGGTGGCGGGCCTGCAGGAATTTCCGCAGCCATTGCAGCCAGCAGAGCAGGAGCCAAAACCCTCATTATTTAAAGGTATGGCTGCTTCGGAGGAGTCATCACCACCGTAGGCATGGAGACCCTTGGGTGGTACAGATACGAAGGCACAAGTGACACGTAGGGAATCGGTAGGGAACTTGAACGGGTAGCTAAGAGGATGGGCAGTACATCAAAGTGGCCATTCAATGATAGTGATTGTTTAGACACAGAGCAGTTTAAGCTAATCGCCGACCAGCTTATTTTAGAGAACAACATTAAGCCTCTTCTTCACACTTACGTGGTTGATGCAATTGTCAAAAATAATACAATTAAAGGCATAATAGTATAAAGCAAGTCAGGGAGACAGGCTATCTATGCTTAAAGAATAATCGATTGTTCAGGAGATGCGGATGTAGCTTATTTTTCAGGTTGTCGTTATACTTCTCTGCCAGTTGAAAAATCTATGGGAGTGACATCTGTTTTTAATGTTGCAGGTGTTGACAAGGATAAATTTCTATAGTATATTAAAAATGATCCCCAGACGTATAAGGATTGGAATACAGGCACTTGGCGACAGGATACAACTGGTAAATAAGATTCTTTAAAAAGCCCTTACTTTGGGAGATAATTTCAAACAGCTGAAAAATAGGGTCTACTAAACAAGGTTTAATAGCCAAATTTAGATATTACTGGGTCATGGTCTGCGTTATCCGACGCTGGAGAGGCCACCAATTTGAACTTAGTGCATATGACTGGTTATAATACATTGAACAATTAAGACCTCACCAAGGCCGAAATGCAAGGAAGGAAAGCCACCAAGAAAACGCTAAGTGTTCTTAAGACTTTAGTGCCAGGTTTTGAAAAAGCTAAATTGCGAAATTTTGCTATGACACTTGGCATCAGGGACTCAAGAAAAATTGTCGGAGAGTATAATCTAACCGGAGAAGACGTATGCATGCAGGCTAGATTCAAAGATTCGGTTGGAGTATTTCCGTAATTTGTTGACGGGTACAGCATACTTATACTACCAAGTACAGGCAGGTTCTTCCAGATTCCATATCGCTGTCTTGTACCGGACGTAGACAATCTGCTGGTAGCTGGGAGATGTGTATCAGGAGACATGGTTTCTCATGCTGCGACTCGAAACATGATGTGCTGCACAGTCACAGGCCAAGCAGCTGGAGTTGCGGCGGCTGTGTCCTTGAAGCTAAAACAGACAACCAAGAACGTTAATATTGAAGCCGTACAGGCATAGCTGAAGCGGCAGGGAGCGAGGATTTAATGAGGCAATGACATTTTGATAACTTATTTTTAAGCTATTATAAATTAATCAGCTATTAATAGTAACTGGATGACAACCGAAGCTGTCAAAGTCATGGTCAGATGCCGACCTATTAACAAAAGATAGAAGGAACTGAGTACATTTGAATGCATTTAGATTGCGAAATTGTCGTCAATGTTGATTCAAAGCAAAACCAAATAAACTTGTTCAAGCCAGGGTCCAAAGAAGATCCAAAACCTTTCACTTTTGATAGAGTATTCGCCTCTGATTCACTTCAAAGCGTTATATACTAAGAAACTGCGTTTTCGCTTGTAGACAGTGTGATAGAAGGTTACAATGGGACTATTTTTGCGTATGGACAAACAGGATGTGGGAAAACTCATACAATGATGGGTTCAAATGATAACTAAAGCACAAAAGGAATCATCCCGAGAACATTCAGCCAAATTATAACTTTTACGAATAGTGAAAGTGAGAAGAAGCATTTAGTTCAGTGCAGTTTTATTGAAATTTATAATTAATAAATTCATGATCTGTTAGGCAAAGATACAAAAGCGAGAATGGATTTAAAATAGTCACCCAACAAGGGAGTATTTGTCAAGGATTTAACAATGAATATCGTAAAAACAGCTACATAAATGGAGCACTTCATGAATATCGGGTTCAAAAATAGGGCAACTAGATAAACTGCAATGAATAAATAGTCCTCGAGATCTCATAGTCTTTTCACTATTCATATATAATCTGAATAACTGGACGAACTCGGAAAGGAAAAGTTCAAAGCCGGTAAGCTCAACTTGGTTGATCTTGCAGGATCAGAAAGGCAATCGAAAACACATGCAGTTGGTGATGGAATGAAAGAGGCAGCAAAAATTAATCTCTCCCTCAGCGCCCTCGGGAATGTTATTTCGGCCTTGGTGGATGGGAAAACACAACATATTCCATACAGAGATTCAAAGTTGACGAGACTACTACAAGATTCACTGGGTGGAAACACGAAGACTATAATGATTGCGGCAATTTCTCCAGCTAGTGACAATTATGAATAGACATTGAGCACACTTCGGTATGCAAGCAGAGCCAAATACATCCAAAACAAGCCGATAATAAACGAGGATCCCAAAGATACTCTTCTGAAGCAGTATGCGGAATAGATTAAACTGCTAAAACTGATGTTGGAGGGCAAAATGCCATTTCAATCCAACATGATGAGTCCGGCAGTAGGCGAGACCCAGATTAAGTACATTTAGGTTGAGTCTAAAAGCGATGGAAATTTTCAAAATTAATTGGACTCTAAGTAAAAAATAATAAGGAACTAGCAGGAAGAGAAATAGAAACTGAGGCAACAACTGGAAAGCCTACAAAATTTGATCAGTCACAACAAAGAAAACAATTAAAATTAAAATAAATAACTGGAAAGAATGAAGAAATTAAAGTAAAAGTTACGAAGTCAAAAGAAAAAGGAAGAAGAGTGGAGGCAAGAAAAGAAAAAGAGAGAGTAGGAGATGATGTCAATGTAAAAAAGTTATAAATCGCTCAATTAGGAAGTAGAAGAGATGCGCGCTAAATTTCAATAAATTAAGCGAAAATATATTGCCAATATGCAGTAAATTAATGATATCCGTCAGTAAGCCGAAAGATAGAAATAAGAGCTTTTGTAGACAATTCGGTTCCAGGAATCGGAAATTAATAAGTACTCAGGCATCTGTACGATGATTTTATCGCAGCAACAAATTTAACTAATTATTGCGCAGTCTGAACTAAATCAGGAAACCAGATAATGGATTATTGCACCTTTTTACTACCGTGATCGCAATGTAAACTTTCCAAAACTTGGCACAGATAAAAGCAATTAACTCATTGAATTTGAGAGATAAAAGAAAGAGTTAGTTTTTAGGGAAATGACCAGAAAAGAATAAATCAGTAAAATAAAAGCTTCATATCGAATTTCTGACGTGGTGAAAGGCGCACGAGAGCACAATGAACATGATTTATCTAATTCGAGCAATAATCTGAATATCCCGAGTCAAAAGAAAATAAAAAATCCAACTGGAGGACTTCCTCAAAGCCAAAAAAATATGCAAACATTGACACCACTAAGAATAGAACCTGAAACTAGATATCGCATGTAGTAATAACCATATTCAGCTGGTAATATAAGTGTCGGTAATGGCAACAAAAACAATGTAAAACTGAATCCAATAAACTCCAAGAGGAATGATCATGATTGGTTTAATACTTGAATCATTACAATAATTATTGATTTCAATAAATAGTATTATTTTATATACATTGTATTATACAGTCATTTAATTTTGGACAATTTCTACCGGTGCTTTGCTATAACTATCTTTTTGTGTTATTAAATGCCAATCTATTTGTGATGGCTCACTGTCTTATTGATTTTGCAATTTATCAATTTCAAACTTCTTTAACGAGCTAGTCGCATATTATTGATGCCCTCGTTCATCAATAAGGCTAGTTTTGTGTTCTATTTCTTTAGGTGCTTAATCATTTAGTTAGTCAGTGTTTCCAAATTACCCTATTTCTTTAACTTTTACTCGTACTGGCTTTGGATCGATCTACTCATGGATCTTCGAGAACTTTACATCTTAAAATTCATCTATCTTAAAGTTTCTAAATTTTTATCTTTAAGTTAAATAATGTTTAGCGAACTTTATGTACTACATCTTGTTAGTAAATTATTGCATGAGTATTTTAGTACCTTAATTTTATTTTTAAGCTATGATTCAGCCAGGATCTTCTTCTAAACTTACTTAAATTATTGGCAATCACTTGAAGCTATATTTTTGTTGCATTTGTTTGAAACGACTGATCTAATTAATTGTGTACTCGAACGTTTATTCATAAGATAAATATTAAAATAAGTCTTTTTATTGTAACGAGCTTAAACAAGCAAAATTTTATCATTGATCCAGGTCTTTCCCGTTGTTATAATTGCAAAATGATTGATTATTATCTTAAATCATTTAATGACAGATAATCTTGAACCTCGAAGATCTCTGTGGAAAAACTTGAAAACTGAAAAGAAAAAAGAGCCTCTTGCTGAGGAAGTCCGAAGATCTGTAGTGTTGGAAGCTAACAAACAAAGTTTTCATTTTTCTGAACCAAACCGTGGACTCACTCACATGAAAGAAAGTAAAGATTCACGAGGGCTAAACTAGCAAACTCACTAGCAGATAAAAAGAAAAGAGTCTTAAGATTTGTACGCAAAATAAAATCTACATTAAGCTATTAAACACTAGTTATTTGCGCTTGCACCACAAGGCACTGATACAGGCGACAGCAACAGTCGAAACAGAAGACTATCGATAGGCGAGGAGTCTGTGATTGAATAAATAGTTGACTTCAAGCATTTCCATAACTTGGACTTTGGTGATTTCGAGTAGGACCAGCAGCCTATGATAATGTCTTTAGGAAGTCATAGCAATCTAGCAATTAAGCAGTTCAAACTCAGTAACATAAAGTAGTAAATATACAAGCTCTAACTTGGCAGGCTGAACCTACTCAAGTTTATTCAGCAAGAGCAAAAAGATTATGAGTAGTTCTTTCTCAAAAACTTCCAAAATCTCATTTCTTTTGTCATTTAGTTTTATGCTGACCAACTATAAAGAAAATAAGCTTAACAGGATTAAAATTTATAAAAATTAAAACTAAGTGCTCAAAACAAAAAATTGATGGCCGATGAGGAGACTCCTCGCTTTCCTAAAAAATTAGACTTCGATAGTAAATCATCTTTTAAATAAACTATGGCGATGAAATAACAGATTCAAAAGCTGGAGTAGTCATTGCAGATGATCATTAATGAAAAACAAAAACTGTAAGTAATAGTTAACGAACTTAAAATAATAAACTAAGAGCTCAACTAAGTAATTTTCGACTATGAACAGAAAAATTCTCAGTTTTAACTCGAAGTCAGTCGAAAAGTATAAGAGATAGTAGCAGAGAGAATGAAGGACACAAAGTCTCGCGAATAACTGGAAGCAGATCGGAAATATTACCTCGACCAGATTATCAGTCTTTAGCGATAAATATAAATGCTTGAAAAGAAGTCCTTCTCTCAAGAAGTGTTAATTCGAGAGGAAATTTAAGAGAAGTAACAGGAAATTATGCACAAATAGGCAGAACTTAAATAGAAATAGAAAATATTGAATGAACTTCATGTGAAACTCAATTCATAGAAGATGGAAATATAAAAGAAAACTATGGTTGTTCAAAGAGCATAAAATTAACAACGCTCATTCCAGGCAATTTTGTAAAAGAAATAGTATGACATTGCTTTAAGATAGAAATAAATTTTTAATAAGTAATCATAACTGTAAGCTCGTCTTACACAAACAAACTATGAAGATTATGCATCTTATACAGGGTTAAGTAAAGGACCTGATAGCCTCGGCTAAAAGTTAAAGCACTTATCTGATTTGAAGCCTTTGAGAGCGAAAAATAACAGGTAATAAATATCAAAAAATAATTTTGTTTCAAGTTAAACTAATAGAAACTGGAAATTTCACAATATGACGGATTATAATATTAAATTAAGACCCATGGACGCTATAAGTAATATTGCTCATCATAGTAGCAAGTCGAAATAAAGGCATGTACTAAGCAAAACTTTTTACTTAAATGGGAAGACTGAGAGTATGAGTCCACGCAATCAAGCGAACATTAATTTATTCACTGCGAAAAACTCAGGAATCAGACAAGGAGACAAAAATAGACTGGAAGATCTTGGCGCAAAACTTGAAAATTTAAGGAATCAAATTCGAAAGGAAATTCGTGATGCTGAATGATATATAATAAGAATGTTCATGTAAAAATAATAACAGATCAAGATTTTATTAATTTTTTAGGATCACTAACTTGCACTCCAAAGCAAGTTTTCTTAATTTGTTCTAAGTTTTCCCCGCGCTTTAGAGCGTGTTTGATACTGGCTCTAATTTATTTAGTGATTTTGAATGTGACAATCTTTTTCCCTTCAATAATATCAATCAAGTCTTCTTTTGTAAGTTGCTTTATCTAATCTGCAGGTAGTACACTTGCATTCTTTTCATCTTTAAAAAATTCATCATCCAAGTCATTTTCTGTATTCTTTTCAATAATTTTAGTATCTGGTATTTCTTCTTATTTCTTAATATTAGCTGACATAGGCTATTACTTCTTTTTCTCATCCTTCGTTTACTATAGACCAGGTGGGTTTCTGGCGTAGACAATTACTCCATTGACATAGTCTTTGAGAATATTCTTCGCTGCTACGGCCTGGTTGGGAAGTCCATTGCCTGTAAAGAATCCTTTGATTTGTGAATATTTATCTAGTAGAGTATGTTCGTTGTACAGCTAATTTTATTTCCAGTGAACGCCATATACATCTTACATTATCTTCTTTGGCACTCGCTCCACCATCACTCTGATTGGTTCATAGTATGATTTGATCGTATCAATTGGGTATAACCCATTCAGCATCATGTATGCTTGAGATGCGGAAATTCTCGGGAAAACAAGTCCAGGGCAATCGCAGAGAGTCACTTTTTCAGACAGAATCAAGGTTTGGAAATGTTTTGTCTTTCCAGGCATGCTAGCTACTCCAACCTTTTTTTTACCCAGAAGCGCATTAATAATCGAGGATTTACCAACATTGGGATATCCTACTAATCCGACCTCTATTTTCTATTTTTTCATCAGTCTTCCATATTCATGTAGAAGTTAAATAAGCTCTGAGACTGATAAAATCTAAGCTTTATTAAAGTGATGTTTTATAATTTAGAATTATGACTTTATCTAGGTCTCGATTGTCTGCTCAGAAGCTTAGTCATCTATTTATTTAGTAGCCAATTTTGCTGAAAAAAATATGTGACTTATTTTCTGTTCGTTCAAATAATTATTCCATCTCACTCTTGTTTATTCTGGTACGAGGTCACTTTTATTAATGAGAAGGAGCGATTTCTTTTCCGGGTCGATCTCATTAATATATTATACAAGATCTTAGCATCGATAGAATAACGGGTCACGGCCATCGACAATTTGAATCATTAAATCAGCTCTTTAGGTTACACGCCATAACTGCTTCCAGACCTCTATGTTTTTCTCATATGGAGTAATTTTAATGTCAATATTAGTTTACTCAAGTGCTGCTAGATTTCTTCTCCATTGTAGATAAGCATCTGCTTCGGCTTTGGCGAAGTCTTATTTATTACCTAATTATTTCCAGTTTGGTCTACGAGGTAACTGCAATCCTTTCAGTCGGCTTTGATCAATATCGTCTTCTATAAGAATTTATTTATTGTCGATCATTACAACTTTTCTATTTTTCACTTCTTCTCTAATCTCTTTGAACTTGATGTCCCGATTGGCTTTAAAGTTTTGCTGCATGAGCTCGGCGGTTTGAAGAAACTAAGACAAAGAGTTTTGTTATAAGACTGATTTCATTTTCATTTTTTTAATTTCCGCGTCGTTCTGCTCAGTCTATTGGTAAAATATTGGCGCTTTGTTTCCCATTGCAGCCCTCTGTTTGCGCTCTAACTTATTTTGAATAGCCTTTCCTAGTCCACTCTTACTCATTGTTGAATATAATGTATTATAATGCGTCAAATAGAAAATATAAAGACACTTTGTCAGTGAAATGACTTAAGCTAATTTTTCGGTTTGTTAATAAACATAGGCTGCAACCATTTTTTGAATAGACATTTGTTTTAAGGACTAGGAAAAAATCGATTCGTGGGACTCGCTGGCGATTTTAATATTAACTACTCCCTAGTATTATGTGTCTTGATTAAGTGCATATTCCTTAATGCACTACGACCAAATTTAGAACTAGTAAGTATATATTTAGGAAATACTTTCTATTCGGAACGAAGTGACTAGGCAGGACAGACTTTGGCAAATACACCTATGATTTATTGTTGCTTATAAGGACTGTACTGCTACAATTCTAGAGTCTTTGAGTTAATTTTTCCACCTTCTTGCTCCAAATCTCTCTTTTTTAGTACAAAATTTTAGTGTTTTTGTGAATCTAAAAAATTTATCTTTTCATTAGCTATGTTGTGCCTATCGATGGCCAAGGAAGGTTGAGTTAACATCTTTCTCCGCGTTTAACAGCTTGTGTTTTTATCATTTTGCCTAAATGCAATTTTAACATTTTCAGGAGAACAAAAATTGGTTCTTATCATTTATGCCTTGCTAAACCCACTAGAATATTTAATTTCAGATTCCTGATATGTAGGAGTAAAAACCTTGGAAATGTGTGAGACTGTTGTCGTTTCACTATCAGGCGCCACTTGAGATTCCTTCATTTCATGTTTCAAATTTATGCTTTTCAAGTTTTTATTACTTTTTGATTTTGACTTCAATTACTTTTCAGCACTTTTGCCCATTAATAACAACCTTTGGGAATCGGTTTTCAAATGAACTGGTTTAATAGAGCTGACTAAAGAGGAAACTGATGTCTGACGTTTTAACTAGAGCCCTTCAGAATTTTTTTCGTTATCTTTAGTCTTTATGATCCCATTGGACATTTTACTAGAAGGATCATCGATCTTGTGCGTGTTCATGCTTGAGCACTTTTTTTATCTTAAAAAAAGAGGACTTTATACTTGTTTTACTAGTGCTGGTATCGGTTTTGGTCTGCTCTTTAGGTGAGCAATATTACATCTCTAGAATGATTGTAGCTTTGGGCTCATTGGCGATATTATTTTGCAACTTTTTGCGGCTTTGATGCTTCGAAAAGACAATGATTGCTTAAATCCCAGGATATCTTCCTAGAATTTTTGATAAACAATGGGTGGAACAATTGACTTGATATCTCGAAAGTATTTATGCTTTAAAATCTAGGAGCATGTTATTCGTTTAGACGGGTTTAGCTCTAGCATTCTACCAATAATGTCTACTAGTTCCTAGTTGCAGTTATTTAGAACTGTCGAAAGATCTAGTTCTGGTTTCTATTTTAGTTTTATCCCTAGATTATGCAATCTCTCATAGCCTTTGGGCCAGCTTTATCTCGTTGGATAGCCTAGCACATTGAATATCTTATCAATTTGATCTATGTTGTTAGCACCTGGGAAAAAGGGGCTTCCAAGATACAGTTATACAATCACGCACCCAAGCGAAAAAACGTCGATAGCGCAAGTGTACTCATTTGTTCCAAGCAGGTTCTCAGGTGCTCGATACCATCTAGTTGCAATATAGTCAGTTGAGCATTTAGTTTGATCAATAGCGAGTCCGAAATCAATCAGTTTAACTATCGCCTGTTTCTTGTCAATAATGATATTTTCTGGTTTTACATCCCTGTGTATAATCCCATGCGAATGGACACAAGCGAGTCCCAATGCAGCTTGAAACAATATGCACTTTACTTGTTCTTCCTTAAGACCATGCAGCTGACTCTCATAAAGCTAGAGAGTGTTTATTCCCACAAGCTACAAAATTATTCTAGATTCTTCTTCTGATTCCTAAAAGTCTATGATGGAGACGATGTTGGGATGTTTCAATTTGCGGAGCATCTGAGCCTATCTTCGAGCGATGATGCGATGCGACTTCATAATTTTGACTGCGCACGGGCTATGTTCAGGCAACAAAACTGCTTTGAAGACAGTGCTGAAATTACCACTTCCGATAGCATGCTCGATTTAATATTTTCTCATTGAATTACATTGCAATATAAAATTATAAGCACTCACCCACGGCAAATTTTGGCAGCCTATTTCAGGAAACTAACAAAATATGCTGGTTAATTGCAAATTATGAGCAGATCGTTTAATTTCTGGTTTAGAACTGCTTTCTAGATGTTCAAAAACGTGCAAGGCAATATAAAAATGTATAAAGTCATCGTTTGGCCAGGAGATTGGCACCGTGGGTTGAAAGGTACGACCGGGTCATTGTGTCATCGTTGTTTTACTTATCGGTCCGCCCAACACTGCATTGAGGTCCTGCTCTTCTAGAGTAGTTAAAGCTTGGCACGATGTTGCTGCTGTTAGTTGTACTGAAGTGGTTCTTGTACTCGGTCTACTTCAGCAGGCTCTTGGTGCTACATAGTAAATATTGTACTATTAGGTGTTGCCTAGAGCATGTAGTGAGTCAAAAACTGACGACGATTTGCTAAATGATGACAAACGTACTAGGTAGGATTAGCAGGACGAGCCTTGTGTTCTAGATGGAAATGGACGACTTCCCGAGGGTTTATCATGTTGCAGATCAATCGAAGAAAAGATAATAATTAATTTAAGCATTTATTTACCGTTTTTTAATATTAATTTACTAGTCTAGCAATCTAGATTTATATAAAGAGAAATAGCTGATAGTATAGTTCGAATAAAGACTAATCAATTGACCTTGACTTTAGATTCAGTGTTGTTCTCGTTGTCATATATTATCCTGAAGCCTCCCAAGAAAACACGGAAGACGAACATGACGAAAAGAGTAGAGCTGGTGAGCATGAAGTTTCTCTAGGCCATGTAATACTCTCGCAGTTTCTTGTAGATAATAATATAGTCGTCGTGTTGGTTGGCCTTGATGGTGTCGAAGTTGTCGACAAGCATGTCCTTGGTATCTAAGTAAGAGCGAACGTACCGATTTCAAGAGTTTCCCTGATGGCCCAATAGGTAAGTACTGAGTCAAACAGTATGATGGCGATAACGGCAAAAATGATCCAGAATGCGGTGTTGTAGATAGGTCCCTCTCCGATCCTGTATTTGTCAGCGAATCCAAACACGAACTGTCGGATGGGCTTGAAGTACAGTAAGATGAGGGCGATTGTCAAGACGATCATAAGGATCTCGAAGTAAAATACGAATCCGTAGCTGATTTTCATTCTCTTTGTGTTTATATTAATTGTTTATTAATTAAGATTTGAGCTTCATCTAAACTCAATACAAATAATCAATTTTGATAAACATTTTCCAGTTTTATATTCAAATGATTGTATTATATTATTACTCATTAAGCTTTATGCATCAATAAATATATACTCACAAAAAGATCTCTATTTCTATTGATTGAACTCATACATCTTTCACTTAAAATAATTGCTTTCATTAAGTTAAATATCTACGTAACTTATATTATGGCAATTTTAATTTTTGGAATAATTTAACAATAATATGATGTAGTAAAAAGATCAATAAAAAATAGCGGTTAAGAATGCCCTAATGTCTTCATATTGTATGACATAATGCAAAAATAGTTGAGATTAACGAAAACAACATAAATTTTACATTAAGTAATAAAGTAGATTAGTTCAAGACGGAAACGCACCAAAATATCCAATTACATTAAACTCACTTATTTTTACATAAACGAAGATAAGCTTTATTTTTCCAACATAAAAAGAGAGTAAGTCTATTTGGAACTCACCAAAAGCTATTATCTTCGAAGTGGAGTTTTACTGAGCTCTTGATTGCCTTAAATTCTGCTAAATTAGATTCTGTTATAATTATTAGACAATCCAAATTTTAAGGAATGAAAGCATTAATGGCAACAGGCGCTCTCCTCGGAGGGTACTACTTGACCCAAAAAAAGAAGGCTGAGTGCTGTGGAATCATCGGTATTTTATCAGAAAAGAGAAATAACATTGCTCCATCTCTATCTTTGGGAGTTGAGCTCCTAAAAAACAGAGGCTATGATAGTGCCGGCATTGTGACTTTTACCGACTAAAACGGACACATTGAGTAAAAAGTGATCAAGCATGCTGAAGAACCTCAAGAAACTATGAACTGCATTGACCGACTGGTTCAGGAAGCTAGCAAGGAAATCACAAAATCCCACATTGGTATCGGCCATACAAGATGGGCAACTTGCGGAGAAAAAGTAACCAGAAATGCTCACCCTCACTTTGATAAGACCAAAAAGGTGTATATTGTGCACAATGGTATTATCGGTGGTCACTCTGAAATCAAGAAGAAATATCTTGATGGTGTTAAGTTTAATAGTGAAACTGATAGTGAGGTCGCAGCCCAGCTCATTGGAAAATTTAAATCTGAGGGAGCCTCCACCCTTTAAGCCATTAAGAAAACAGAAGATGTGATGAAATAAACATCAAAAAATCCACAGTGGGGAATAGTAATCATGGACAAGGATCAGCCTCATAAAATGTGGACTACTACAAATGGATCTCCAATTTTAATTGGCATGAATGACAACTAATTCTTTGTTGCCTCTGAATCGATTGCCTTCCAGAAATAAGCCGATTGCTTCTTCGTGACTGCTGATGGATAAATTTGGGAATTGGAAGTTGCTAAAATGGCGGAAATTAAGTAAAAGCTTGCAAAAGAGGGTCGTCTCATTAAATTCTCCAAAGAGGATAAGGCAGGCGTTTTGACTAAACCCCCTTAACCTTATGAGTCCTTCTACAGCTATGAAATCTCACAGCAAGGAACTATCTAGTTTAAACCATAATTCGAACGAGTGAAAGCAGTTGCTTTCGGAGACTACTTGACATTTATTGCTTGTGGTTCTTCTTATTACGCAGCTTTGGCTTCCCAATACTTTTTCAAGAAACTTAAAACTTTTAAAAAAATTTCATATTATGATCCAGCTGAGTTATTATAAGGAGACATTATTGCAAAGGAAACTGTTGTCCTTATCAGTCAATCAGGAGAAACTAAGGATCTTATTAACGTTGTTGAGGACTGCAGAAAAATAGAAGGTGTCAAAACTATTGGTATCATCAATGTTGAAGGATCAACCTTAGCTAGAAAAGTAGACTTCCCTATTTACATTAAAGTAGGCAGAGAAGTTTCAGTGGCCGCCACAAAAAGTATGTTCCATCAAATGCTGAATCTCGTTGAGCTATCTCTTGAAGTCGCAACCAAGAAAGAAAGCGCTCCCAAAGAACTGATCCAATCAATGAAAGAATAATTGCTTCAAATCCCCAATCATGTGAAGAGCACAATCGAAAAGGTTGACAGAGAATGCGAGAGAGTTGCCAACTTGCTTCACAAAAAGTAATCAGTATATCTTCTTGCAATGAGATAAGCTATGCCCATTGCTAAATAAGCTGCACTAAAAATTAAATAATTAAACTACATTCATGCTGAGGCTCTTGGAGCTTGTGAAATGAAGCATGGACCTATTGCTTTAATCGAGAGTGACAAACCAAAGGAAACTGCAGTCATTCTCTTTATTTTCGATAACGATACTTTTGAAGTTTGCGCAAATGCTTTTGATCAAATGTCATCGAGAAATGCTCTCGTCATTATTGTAACTGATTGCAAACAAAAAATCATCAAGCATTATCAGGTTAAGGAGAAGGCAATCAAAACTGCAAAAATTGAGAAGAAGAAAACCATGAAACTTCAAAAGCTAAAGACTTTGAAAGAATAAGAAAGTGCGGCCAAAACCGAAGAAGAGAAAGCAAAACTCAGAGCCGAAGCCGAGAAAGAATCAGCCAAATAAATTGTTCTATCTGATTTTGAAGAAAAGGATCCAGAAAAAGAGTTCATATTCATTACCGTGCCACGCCTTTAGCACTTCTCCTGCTTATTGTCACTGATTCCACTGCAAATATTGGTGGAGAAGATAAGTAAAATTAAGGGCATTAATCCAGATATGCCAAGAAATTTAGCTAAAACTGTAACTGTTTGATTGATTTCCAACATATACTTTACATATTTTATCAATATTCAATGCATAAAAATATAAATAAAAGAAATATAATGATCAGCTGGAAGTGATTTATTAACCAGACAGAAGAGTATCTTGTAAAGTATTGGTTGGAGTTGCCTTTTTGAAAATTATCAGGAACACAAAAATAGCAACAAAACTTACGCAACATAATGTAGTTGTGACAATTGTAAAAACTGATCTGTGTTTGCGTGAATTGGCTACTTACTCTATCTAAAGCAGACCCTTGCGCTTATAACTCAGTTCGGAGGTGTACAAATTTACCAAACCGGTATCTTCTTTGAGCAAGAATTTAGCAAGCAAGGGGCTCGACTTGATGGAATAGCTCAATAGCATCTCCAAGGTAAGTCCAGTTGTTGGCTATACGATTAAGTATGATTAGCTGCCATCAGCTGTCTTCTCCAATGAGAAATAATTTTGGTTCAACTACTAGACACCAATATATTATCCATCTTTAGACTTCGAGTTCAGGACTATTTTATATTTGAATGCATTTATTGGATACTTAAGCTATTCTGACTGGAACTCCACCTCCTGATCGAATGACAGAGTTAACGGTTGGTGTGCTTGACTTAAGAATATTTGTAAATTCTATCCAGACTCAATAATGGGATGGAAGCCCAAGATATTTGTACCCGACACATTTCGATCTGTCACATATTTTTCAAACAAGTCGACAGGCACTTATTGCCCTTCGTCTGTGGTTTTTGTCCCTCTGTAGATTGTGTACTTGGATGAAGATTTTGTTTCTCCCCATACTTTTGTAATTTGTCTTGTTTTATCTAGATTATAGATTCCTGTGTCGATTGTATCAAATTGAGGTATAGAGAGAAGCTCATTATTTTTTATTTCTAGCTTATTGTTTGTTTTGACAAGTTTAACTTCATTTTCAAGCCATGGAGCCCCACCACTAGTAACATTTATAGCTTGTTTTCTCGAAATAAGACTGGAACTAAACCCAGAGAACAAGGGGTCAACCATTTGTTCACTCAACAGCCCATTAAATGAAATTTAAATCACATTTTTACTCACATACTTCAAGATGCTTCGACTATCGGATTAAGTTTTACTTGATTTAGCCATAGAGATTAAGTTGAATAAACTGTAGATTCCTTGTGAGGATTCTGAAGTCAAAATATTCTGACACTGTTATACGCTTTTCTATTATCCCGTAATAGCATAAAAATCTGGGTTTAATCCTTTGAGTATGTTGAAAGAGTCCCACTCCTTAATACTTTTTATTTTATTTGAAAATATATCGATAGGAAGATTTTCAAAAATTTTATTCGAACCCCATTGCATGCAAAAGAGTTGATCCGGTAAGCACAAAGCTAAATCATTGCTGAGACACTTAAAACTTGTTTTAAAAGCTGCTTAAATTTACTTCATTTGAGTTGCGAACAATGATTTCTCTGGAATGTTGAAGAAAATAATCAATTAATCGTATGAAATTTGCAAGTCATTAGAAATCGATTATCGGCCTTCAAAGAACAGGTAAGCCTTCATGATTCTTCTGAGACTCGAGAAATAATGTACAAAATTCCAGGACTCACTTACTCCATCATCTAAAATGCAAGCCTCATTGACAAACTGACTAAATTCACCAGTAAAATAGTCTGCGCAGTTGACAGCCTTATTTTATAAGAATTTGTTGTAGAAAGCGCGAGTGTAGAGTTCAACTACTAACAAGTTACGGTACGATGTCACAGTGCTCTCAACAGAGTTGTAGGTTGTTTGTGCCCAAGAAAACTACTTTTCGAAATTGCCAATAAATGCAGAGTAAAGATTCATAACATAAGCAGAAATTGATTAGCCTGTTTTAGGTTATAGATCAAATTGACTCTCGATGGCATCATAATTGTCCTTGTTTTTCCAAATAAAATTTGTAGCTTCAAAGTTACCCAAGGTGTTATGGGTAAAAAATTTAATCATATTTGATTTGCTTATACATTTGAATTTTCCTTTGTTCTTTTCGCAGAACTTCCCATACTCAATCTAACCTAGGAAAGTGGAATTTAATCCCATTACTGTTGTGTTCAGGTTCAACGATGAAAAAATAGGTCCTGATGTCAAGAAAGAGTCAGCTATTTGGAATGCTGCAAGCTAGCTATTTGTGCATGAAGGTTGGCTGCATTTGTAGTTAAAATTTCCTGTCCCTGCCATCATTAGCTTTGATTTAATTGTGCCATTCAAAGCGATGATCATGTTGTACAATGTTGACTTTTCAAAAGCTAAGCTCGCTATTTATTTAGCCGATAGCTTTAGATCCACGACCAGTGATTCGTACTCAGCAGTTTTAACGGCCTCGTGTTGTCCTTTGAGAGCTAACTTAACCCAATTTTGAAATTGGTCTACACTGGCCCACCCGTTAAGAGAGTCATCGTAAATTGCATTTGCTCTGACTTCATCGAATCCCATTGGCTTGAACACCGTTTCTATCACCAGATCGCGATACTTGAAATAGAACTCGTATAGGTACACAGCGTAAAACTTAAGCAGGAATGAGGAAGATACAGTTTCAAAGATGTAGTTGTACAAAATAGTGAATTTGCGTTGCGGAGGAGCATAGTAGTCATAATTGAACACCTTATCGGCCGCAAGATTTATGGTTTTTATACTTTGCTCTGTTGCGGCATTTTTTGCTATCTCACTTAGCTCCCACTTGTTAATAAAGTTAAGGCGACCTGAGTTTCCCTGTGCGAAACTCACATTTTGGTACTCGTACTGATACTAGTAAGACTTGGAGATGTTGGACTTTGTGGAAACGAGTTGTCCATCCTGAGTTATCAACATGAATACTTTCTCCTCAAGGCTGAAGAGCGTGAAGGTCTGGTTGTACTAGGAGCCAGAGGGGTTGGGATGCTTGCCCCAGTTGCTATATCTGATGCTGAAATTACAAAATAGTTACTCTTTCAAAATTGAAATGTTGGAAATTTGGGTGTCGATTTTGGCACCAAAATAAATTTGGGTCATCACAATCGCACTGATCGAGATCAGACACAGTCCAAAGCATGCACAGGCCAAGTTTTTGGAGATATTTTTAAGTCCCATGTTTGTTGATTGCGCTTGTTTACAAAATCAAATAATATTATTAATTGCTTTAATAATAGTGTTAATATAAATTTGAAACTTATTCACTGTCCTCTCCATATGTAGGTTAAAATATTTAGAAAGCAAGGATCATTAAAGATAAAGCATATTGGTTCATAAATGCATTATTTAGTATAATTGAATTAAAATCAAAATGTATTTTAAATTGCTTCAAAATTATTTTACTTTTCCTTTAACTATTTTTTCTTCTCGTGTTGCCGCACAATGTAAGCTAGGCAAATTCCTAGTGCAAAGTTAATAACACTAAAAATACAGGTGAAATATAGTCCTTTCTAAGGGGACATGTTTGCAAAGATATATCCTAAAATCGATGCCAAGATGACACTCAGAATTCCGGATAGACCTTTGAGTGGCAGCAGTTGAGAAGCCACTTTCAGCCCGAAGAAATTGATGAGGATTGGTCCGAAAAGAACCAACATAGTTTTGTCAGTGCCTCCGAGCAAAATCATACTAATGATGAATCCAGCCCTGGTGCGATGGATAGATGAGTATATTTTGATGAGAATGTCCACAATAATGAACGCTATAATAGTAACGGGAGCTCCTTTCATGTCAGCGAGAGCCCCCCAAGCTATACTGCACACGGCTGAGCTCACGATATTAATCATGAGGCCCAGGCTGATGAGGTGGTCATCCTGCAAAAATGACATGTAGATTAGCTTGGTGTTTAGCTGCACATATACTTGGTACATGCATCCCGAAATGTTCATAGCAAATAACAGTAGAGTTACCGGCTGCAGTGCGTAGTGCTTGATGAACTCAAAACTCGTCTGATGCTGCACTGGTTGTGGGGTCTCCTCAACTGCGATTTCTTTGTTCTCTTGCTTGCTCAACTCTCGAGGTCTATCATGGAGGGAACTGGACTCATAAAGATGATGACTGGCATTTAAATCGATCTCAATGTCCTAATCGTCGTGGTATTCAGGATTGTTCGATATCAGTAGCGCTCCTAGAAAAAATAGAATACCGCTACCGAAGTACATTACATTTGTTGCTCGCGGTACCCTTAGTGAAATTTCGTTTGTGAAAAAATTGAAGTTGGGGTCAATAGTTTCGATGTCGGGTACAGTGTTGTCAGGGTTGATTAGCATTGTCATCAAGGCATTCCAAAATATGGCACCGAAGCCGAAACTGCAAATTGCTGCACCCGTAGCAAGACTTTTGTTATTGGCATAGTGACTATACATACAATGGAAAAGAGGAGGGAGCGCAAGGGCCAATGCTGAACAAGCAATCACCATGTTGAAGACCATGAAGAATGTAAAATCGAAGTTAAAACAGGTGACAAGAGGGGCAATGAGAAAAACTGCTGCACAATACTTGATCAATCTTTAGTATCCCACCATGTGCGCTATTTTAATAGAAAAGATGAGGCAGAAGGTTACAGGGATGACCATGATGATCATCATAAGAGAATTCGTGCTTGCTTTGATCTATACGGGAGCTCCATGGAAGTAATAATACGAGAGAAAATATATGGAGATGACACCCCAGTCATTAACGAATCCAGCGCCAAAACAGATGAGCATTATTCCTAGTAGAGTCTTATGTGCTTATGTGATGGTGAGAGCCATACTTGCGGTCGCTATCTTTATAATTTGTAATCTAACATCAAATATTTAAATGGTTTGGAATATTACTACTAGTATCTTAACAAGGACTGCATTAGTTTATGTAAGCAACAATATCAAAACATCAAATTTGTGAAGTATCAATCTTAACTTTATTGGCTTAACATTATAACTCCCTCATCATTGATCGAAAGTTACTATGAGCTTTGGTAAAGTAAAACGCCATTTTCTATCTCTGTTGCGCCCTTTTAGACTTTCGCTGATCTATCAAATTACGAGAATGACAAAGTGCTCTTCTTTTGGTTAGTAACTATTCCAAAATAAGCATTTCGGCATCAGGAGAGCTTACAGGGATATCCGTTATGTTTGTTTTATTTGATTTAGCTGATGTAGGAGACAATATATTTCCTATATTCTCATTTTTGCTTACTGTTGTATGAATATTCGGGACATTCTATGGATTAACATGAGGTCTAATCCTTGGTGTTTGCAATCTATGATTGGGAGATTCCAATAAACTCTTGCCTGCTTGCTCACTGACGGCAAAGTTATTCTTAACAAAAGAAAATGAAAGCGAATAAGATTAACTGCTCATAGATTTGTCTTTCTTATGATGAGAACTCTGAGAATCTCTTGGTATTTCCTCAGCTATCGCTCGATATTCTTGGTGTAATGATCTGTCTAGTTTGTATGTCACGTGTTTACTGCTTATACTGTTATGATTTTATTCTGTAGATTTACTCTGGCCAGAAGTTTTGTTTAATTATACTATACTCACGAGAATACTTTATATCATTGAGGAGTATTTTTTATGGCATTCAATTTATGCCTTTTTAGGGTAAAAATATAATCTAATATGATTCAATGATGCGTTTAAATGTTCATTACTAAGCTCCAACCTGGAGTAATTATAAAACAAGGTTGGATTTAACAAAAATCTGTTGAGCATTAATTTTTTGACAATCTATAACGCTAAAGTTTAAGAGCACTGTGAGTGTGCTACAAGCTCTTTCGTAGTGAGTCTGAGGACCGAAACAAACTCTTAGTGCTATGTGGGTAGACGACGTAGGTAATTACAAATAATTTTGACAAGTGTTTCTTATTTACTATCCCTTGAGTCAGCGCGCCTCAAGTAAGTGCTCACAATCTAGACCCAGTAAGCATAGGCTCCCATGCTACGGTACTCTAGAATTGTCATGAAAAGCTGAAATAGCCTATGCCCCTGTTGCATAGACTCCGAAAATAGCTCGTTCTTAGTACTAGAACAAATGAGTGATTTGATAATATGGGTCATAAGCTCATTGCCGGTGATAGAACATCCGTTGAATATGGGTCTTGTCACTTCGTAGCGGTAGTAATTAGCATCCACCAGACTGGCCAGGCTGAGCAATGACAAGTTGTAGCTCTTATTCAATAGAGACTGTAGATTCTATATTTTGTACTGTTGGCCCTGCAATCCAAACAAGACTAAATTGACTTGGCTTCTGACTTATTCGTCGATTTCGTCTTCAGCGCAGGAGCAATCGCATTCTGAAAGTGCAGATAGCCGAGTTGCTAGTAAATCACTGTAGCTAGTCTCAATGCTGAGCTTATTGGACAAGTAGTTGAGACTGGAGAGCAGTGTGTAATCTGCACGATGCAGCATCTGGTGAACTGGTACAGGCGGATTCAGCTGTATTTACTGTACAATAGTTGCAACTGCGGGCAAATTGAATAGTAGATGAGCAGCCTATTTACAACTGCTATCATAGCTGTCTATTAGTTCAATACTAGCTTAATGGCAGCTGTTCTCTGAAACTGAAGAAATCGAACTAGAAATTTCCTCTTTGTATTCGTGGTTAAGTGCCACAATGTTAAACAGAAGACTATTGATCCATTCACTCACTATATGCCTAATATTTTTAAACTGAAGAACATTCTGTATGTGATGATTGAGTTCGTTTATGTCCTGCTTGTACTTAGATAGGTCAAAGTTTATGTCCATCATGTAATGCTTACAGATTAGATAGTTGACTTCATTACTATATTGTTACTTGACACTGAAATACGAGCGTGAGTTGTCCAGTGTCTAAACTCCAGCTGCAGTAGATTTGCTAGAGGAAGAGCACTTATACTTTTATTTTGCATTTAAATTTACCAAATTGCTGTTATATTATAGAAGGTGGCAACTTTTCTTAACTTGTTAACTTAATCTCATTCAAAAGCCTTACATAAAAATTATAAAATATAGTTATGAGGTACAGCTTGTCATGGTGCTCAACATTTATCGAAAGAAATTAGTTTTTCGTTCCCAAGGCTTACACCTGAGCGGATGATCTTCAAGAAACCGCTCTGACTAAAATCGACTGGATAGTAAGTCGTTGATGCCTTCTCCTCACTTAGAATGCTCAGTTACTTGTACAGCCTTGCTACTAACTATGAACAAAAATATGATTTTTTCTCATCTTGCTAATTGGTTCTCTGCAAGGTAGACTTAAAGGTAAACAGTTTTTATAGGTTTAGCTCAAATTATTTACCAAGGGTCTTGATAACAAATCGTTAGATAGTCTCTACATCGCTTTAAGTGAGCTTGATTGTGAGCTGGCGCCAGCACATCCTAAATAACTTATGTTGTACTTGTCGATTTGGCTGTACCACTCATATTTGACAAACTGCTTCCAGGACGTAAAGCCGACTCCACTATCGGATGTGCTCTCGTAGATAAAGATTTAGTTTTTCTTGTTTCGCAACACCACTCCCACGTGATCATACTCACTGTCAGTAAAGAGTCGCTGTACAGTTGCGGCACTATGCTGACTCTTAAAAAGCATAATATCACCTGAGTTAGCTAACTTTTCGAATTATGAGTTCAGCACATGTTAAATCTTGAAAAAGTCTAAGGGATTTCGAGCTGCTAGATAAGTATATTTTTTCAGTTTTCCGTCTGTAGAGTTTATTACTTATGTCAACATTTTTACCCATTTATTAGCTTACTCGGACTTGTTTTGAGAAGCTATTTAGACGTATATTTGTGCTGGGCTCTATTCAAACTTGATTAAAAAACCATTGCCTTTCTGAGACACGCTGGCCCAGACTACACTAAAGTCCACAAAGCGACAAATTTTGTCTCCGTATTTGATGGATAGACGTGAGTTATTGAGTACGATTTCATAAATTTTTCTCTTTGTAAGATGAAGTGTACTTTAGAAATGCAGGAGAAGAAGCTTTATTCCTCAATATAACACCGACCACTTAGCTTGTATACGAGGAATATATCGGGAACCTTCACAGGGTTGACCATAATTCTGAAAGTCTTATCGTCGATTTATTGATCTTCACCCTTCTTCAAGTTTTCGATGTACAGTTTGGATTTCTGGATGGACTCGGGGTTGTGCATACCCCCAATATAGGAACCCATAAACAGGGATTTATGAATTTGCGCTTTGATGTCCTTTCGGTTATCGGGATCCATGCAATTCAATATATTCAATAGGTGTAAGAAGTATAGCCTATTTCCGAAACCAGAGTTATAACAAATAATATAAACAAGTATCACCTTGGTTATGATCAATAAATAAATTGAATAGTTGTGGAATGATCTGCCATGCTTCCGATAAGCTTCCACAGGAGTGTAAGAATGGCAAAGAGGCAGAATTAATTTAGCAGGGGTATGAAGTATTGTTGCTAATTAGATTAGTATAATTTAAAATCTAGAGAAATCGATGAGCAGGGGCTGCGTTATTGCCATATAGTACGCCAGAACCTAGTGCGATAGCTCCTAGGAAATAGAATACGAACCTTCGTGCAAAACTATTCCACATAAGCACAAGACTGAGCTGTGCAAAACATACTCCGAGCTGGGCTATTGTAATTACGGCGACAAGTGCAGGTTCGCCCACGGTAAGCACGAACTCGTTCACCTACCTGTGAACCTGGAGCTCAGGAAACGCAAGTGCAACGGCTACTGGGGCAAGGGTTACTGCAGCTATGGCATCAGATGTCAATTCGGACACAACTAGGACAATCTCCAGGACAGGTCAATCTTGTCCATAGCCAAAGAGTATTTAGGAGAAGCATGCAGGCACTCAACTCGACTGCTGCACATCCTCAATACTCAGTGATATATTTATATTTTTTGTTGTTTTCTATTATTTTCCACATCCTTAATTTTCATAGTTTTCATAATGCACTTTATTTCCTTGCTTAATATCATAAAATTTTTTACTGAAGCTGAATAGTAAACTTAAATATTAAATGATTAAAAACAGTGTGATTTTATTGTTTGTATCACAATAATGTAAACATATATTATAATCCGTTCTTATTGATGCAACCCAAGTACAAGCTCGAGGATTACAAAGTGCTTAAAATGATCGGCAAAGGCTCCTTTGGTGAAATTCTGCTTATTGAGAGGAATAGTATTCAGTTTGCCATGAAGAAGATCTCAAAAAAGCAGATCGTCAAAGTATAAAATATATTGATCCAGGTCAACAAGATGCACGAACCCTTTATTTAAAGATAAATATTATTTAAGTTCAAGTCCATTGCGCCCGACTATTTTGTCAACCTGTACGAGACGCACTCTGATAATGACTACATTTACATGATTATGGAACTTTGCGATGGTGGATCAATGGAAAACATAATAAAGTCTCTCAATGAAGTGGAAAACAAGTTCGGAGTCATCAAGCGAATCATTATCAAAATGGTCATGATCCTTGAAGTCATGCATAAAAATGGTGTCATTCATCGCGATCTTAAAGTAAGTATTAATATATTCAGCCCTCTAATTTTTTATTTAAAAGGGACGGGACACTAAAACTAGCAGATTTTGGAACAGCTTTTGCAAATTAAGCTTTCTTTGCTCCTGAAATATGGAAGACGATTCAATAATACCGATAAATATCAAAGAAAAGACAAAACTAGAAGTCAAGTGAAGCTGATGAGTCATCCACTGTTGATTCAGCAAGTTCAAGGAGAGCAACTTTTGTTGGAACACCTTTGTACATGGCACCAGAGCTGTTAGAAGAAGATTTTTGTGGCCCTGAGTCTGACTTATGGGCTTTGGGGTGCATCATCTACGAGTTGATTAATTCAAAGCCTCCATTCTATGATGAAAACTAGGGCATGGTCTGGAAGAAGATTCTAAGCGACGACTACAACTAAAATATTAAGATTAAGTAAGACGTTGCCAAGTAACTAGCTCATTACTAATCCCTTATTCGATCTCTACTCACAAAATAGAGATTAAAAAGACTCGGTTATGGATAGAATGGCTATTAGGATATTAAAGGCCATCCCTTTTTTAAAGACGTCGATTGGGAAGCTGAGAAAAATAAACCTATTAAATAAATTGCGCAATATTTGTAGAAGCACAAGGGGCTTAATGAAAAAACAGTAGAGTCCATCAAAGGAGAGGATAAAATAATATTCTCAGGAGCTGTGAGCAAGAAAGCTTTCTTTGGGAATTTCAAGGAGAGAATGTTAGTTTTGCACTCGACTCCAAAATTAGTGTACTTCGATATGGAGACGGGAGAGCAAAAAGGTGAAATTGCAATAAATCGTGATACTCCAATAGCGATGGACGGCCCTAAGATATTCACGATCACAACAAACAAGAAAACTTACTATTTCAAGTCAATAAAAGCGAGCGAGTGGGTATAAATGATGAAGTATGCGGTGGTGAGTGCATTTTATTGAAAGATATTGGTGGCTATATTTTTTATAAGATAATATAATATCTTAATAGGAGAGCAATGTCCAACCAGATAAACTTCGAGTCCCATCAGAGGAAACTAGACACAGCGCTGAACAAATCATTCTTGGATCTGGCAACATTTTCGCTAATCGGGTTAGGAGTGGGGATTGTAGCTAGCGTTTTCTTCCACAGGCCTATCAGATACGTTGCAGCTGGAGTTGGAGGCAGTTACGGCATCGTTCAAAATCAGTAATCGTTCCACAAACTGCTGTGATGAATATCTGTGATAGAAATAATTACACTTACAATCTGTTATTGTTTCCCTTATACATTACTAATAATAAAGTGCAGTCTCGCCTTCTTAAGATTGAAGTTATATATAAATGAAAAATAATGATCCCAATGGCCAGCAGGGCAAATCGATCACTAAGAAGTCTAACTCTATTTCGAAATCCAGTAAAAAAGAGACCCCGCAAACTAAACCGATTGAGTTATAGTAGCAATCAGAAGTCAAAATAAATGCGATCACAAAGTAGAACTTTGACATCATGGCCAAGAAGTTGAATATCACAACGGTGGAACCATTGTAGATCAAATATGTGCTCAAGTGCATTTAGGGTATATTCAAGAATAGATTTCTGTACATCACCACGCACAAGGAGGGAGAAGTCATTGGCGGAGGGGATGCCAAACAGCACGGACTCACTCTCCAAATCGAAGGAGTAGGGCTTGCTGACTCTCACTGCAAACTGAAATTCAACGGTTTCAAAAAATTCATGGTCAAGGATATGGGATCCTCCACTGGGACCTGGCTCAAAATTCCAAAAGATGGAATCACAATTAAGCATAATGACACATTTGTATTGGGAAAATGGAAGATAAGACTTGAACTAGGCGCTCCAATTTCATAAATAGAAGAGCTGTGTTCTTACTACGGCTAGGACCAACTAGCAGATCTGCTTCTGTATAATAACATCGCAAGAATTGTGGATTTGTACCGTGTTAACTATGAGGGATACAAATCCTATCCCTTCTCAGGGTAGCAAATAAGAGCACTAAACAAAATGTGCGATGACAGTAAGCAATGGTATAACGAGTAACAAGACTACCAGCTCATAAACATGTACATTCTCAATGAAGAAGTAGCAGGGTACTCAGAGGAGATCGGGTGGAAGACTAAGTTCATCTGCAAAGAAATGGATCATATTATTGCCAATCAGAAGTAGGGAGTAGTGGGTGAAATAGTAAAGGGTAAGCTAATTCCCAAATAATCACGTGTTTTTGGACGCATTTAGGCTTCCAAAAATTATCCCTTGAGCTTACATGATCAGATCAGGATCGGTGACTTGACATTTTAATTAACCCGCTTCAACTTTGGAGCAGGTGAAAGTGTTGGAGGTCGCTAAAGTATGGAGGACTGCTTTATTTGTGAGGAAGATGTAGGTGGCAGCTAATGGAAATTAGTCTCTCTATTCGCAGTAATAGATGGGTATGGCGGACCAGAATGCATGCTATACGTGAAACAGAATCTTTTGCGTAAAGTAAAGGAGTGGGTGCCTATGCTTGACTAAGCAGGAGATCTCAACTAAATGTTGAAGTTACTAATGTCGAAAACATTCTGCTAGCTGGATTACGAGTTTTATCAGCAGCACCCTCAAATATCAGATAGTTGTGGCGCAACAATTCTCGTACTGCTCATCATAGATAGTAAAGTGTATGCCTTCAATTTGGGAGATAACCGTGGGTACATTTATCGGGACGAAACTATGTACAAGCTGAGCATCGATCAAATCCCTGTAATTTGATGCACTACGCAGAGTCGAATTGACGAAAAAGCGAGGATCGAGGAAGCAGGCGGGTTCGTCCAGCACAAGAGACTCAATGGCAAGTGCACTCTTTCTAGAGCTCTAGGTCAGTTTGAGTACAAAGTAAGTCCTTGCTTACATAGAATTAATAAGATTATAAAAATAACATGAAAGGCAAACTTAAATCTTATCTATCTTGCATGCCAGAAGTTGTCTGTTTTGATATTAATCCACAGTCTGACGAATTTATTTTACTCAGCACCGATGGCATATTCGATGCTCTCAGTTTAAAGACAGTTGTAATAATCTTCTAATAAAATAGGTGAATTACATTTCAGAAAGATCGGCAAATTTATAGAAGGACTAGAACCCTGATAAAATAGTAAGTTCGATGATTGAAAACTGTAAGATCACTAACCCAGAAGTGGACAATATGGCAGTTATTCTTATATTTATTAAGAAGGGCAAAATAGGATTCAAAAACAGTTTTTGATATTAATAAATCTTTTATTATCAAATCATTATATGAGAGCATTCAACGAAAGTAATCCTTTCCCTGAAATCAAAGGATTAAGCTTGATTACTAATTTCATAACTGAAGATGAACAGAACACTCTAGTGAAGTAGATTCTGAAGCAGCCTTGGAACACTTCCCTTAAGAGAAGGACACAGCACTATGGATTTGAGTATTCATATGATCGCAAATCAACAGCGGTCAAAACAACTGAGATCCCTGAATGGTGCATATAAATTCAAAAACGCATTTAAGAGACTGTCAACTCTTCCAAACTAATTGGAAGGAAATAAAAAGTTCGTTTCGATCAACTGATTATAAACTAGTATTAACCAGGACAAGGCATAAATCCTCACATCGACAATGTAAATTTATTCAAAGATGTTGTTGCAAGCCTTAGTTTGAATTCTGATGCTGTTATGATGTTTTAAAAAGATGATAACAAAAATTAAATCATTTTACAAAGATGTTCATTGTTGCTTTTATCAGATGAAGCGAGAAACCTCTGGAAGCACAGTATTCCAGCACGTAAGAGCGACCATGGCAAACTACGTAATGTTCGATATAGTCTTACATTTAGAGAGATGAAAATGTAAAGCAAAATAAATTGATTAACTATACTTAATTATAAAAACTAATGTAGTATCATAAAAACATAATTTTGAAACTTTTTTGAACCTTCTTTTTGCGTTAGTGTTCTTACAAAATAGAACTTAGTAAGCTCCTCTCCTTTTACTAGCTTTAGCGCACTACTTAAGTAGCTCGTCCCAAAATTGGAAGCAGAGATTTTTTAATGGAAATGAGTGGGTTCTTTTTTTATTTTTTTGGTGATTCGCGAATCTATTATTTTTTTCGATTAGCAATAACAGGCTCTACAAACTCTGGAATTTCAAATGAGAAATTTTTAGACATAATTTATTGTTATTTCTTCTTATTCCAGTCATATTTCAAATTATTCATGTGGCCATCGATAGAATTAGAACTTAAAAATTATTTACTCCCATCTATTTTTTTCTTTTTAATATTATTTAGGATTATTCCATCCATAAAATTAGAATCTTTTGATAATAGTTTTGAAGCTTTTGATTCAAAGCTTTCATAATGTTTTTGTATATTTGGAATAACATCAATAGTTTCTGAATTGTTCATTACCATTCTTTCCTATTCTCCCTCGATATTTTTTATGCTCAATGTTTTTCTCTCTAATGTCTTCTTTCGCTTTTTAGAGCTCGGAAAAATTTATATTGACTTTTTATATTCGATTTAAACTGAGTGCATATCCTTGTCTTTTTATCTTTATTTCTTTTTGTTTTTTTAATTATTTGGGTTTGCCTTTTTCGGTTTATGCTTTTGCTTTGATTCAAATTTGCACTCCATGATATTGTTTATTTCTGAGTTAGAGTAATCATTAGTTTCATCCTCAAAATCTGAATCCTATGATTTATCACCTTCTTATAAGCTAGGTGGATCCTACTTCATAATTTCTCTTAACAAGCTCTTTTGAATCACAGACAGATATTGATTGGAGTCAATATCAATAAGATTACTTTTGACTCCACCCTACCCTGCGAACGGCTTACCATTTTCATTAACTTATGGTCCTTACTTTTCTTAAAGTAGATTCTTTTAAAATACTTACTCCTATTTTTAGTTTTGCTCCTTTTTACTTTTGCTTTATTACTTTTTAGGCAGAAGTTTTATAAATCTAATAAATTCTTGTAGAGCTGATGTAATTCGTTTGCCGACCGATTCATATTATTGCGAATTGAAGCATGTCTCATTCTTTGCTGGCCCATATGCAAATGAAGATGCCTCTACAGTATAAGAGAATTCAGTTTTGAATGATTTTAACATAACTGCTCGACCCGTTGTCGTTTTCGCTCGACTTATTGCAAATGAGCATGCGTAATACCGAAAAGCCTCTGTTTATTTAGAAATCAACTTTGGAAAAAGCCGACATAGAATATAGTTTTTGTCCTCCAATCTGTAATCAGGGCCATAAATAAAAACATTTTTTTTACCCGAGTGTCCATGAAAGTCAATGAAAATGAGAGGATTTGTTTATTATGCTATCCGATGAATTATTGATATTTAGTTGTAGCGATCAGATAAATGAAAACAGCGATTTAGGTCTCGACCCATAATTCCTGTCCTAAAATTGCCCAGCACTACTCCGTCCACATTAGCCATCGGTACAATTTTGAATATCACCTTTTCTCGAATGTAGTGAGACTCTGGAGACAGAAGCTGTTGTATGAATCCATCGATCATCCAGCTGCCTTGAGTTTCGCCTGGGTGCAGTCTACCAATACATAATGCGTTTATTTTATCTCCTGCTGTGCTAAAGTTAGATATTGTTAATACTGGGATAGGTAATCCTCCTGTTGACTCATTATCATAATTGATTTTTATCAAGTGCGGTGACTTTGTTCGCATTTCTTCAAGTCTATGCAACAATAATGAATATGAATAAGGTACTCCATATGCAAAATAGACGTCTTCTGAGTCTTTAAACTCATATATAAAGGATAAACACTGATAGTAAGACTATTCAAGACCTTCATATCTGAACTTACGACCATTGTAGGTTACATTAATGCAAGATTGAGACCACTTGCCCGAAGATTTTTTAAAGACAAAGGGTTTCATTCCATCTTTGTAAAGCAGGTATTTTTTGTTAAAATTTATGATATTGAACTTTATCTTAGAGTTTGGTGTGCCGTTCGATACTTTGAAGTAGAACCAAGCAGTATGGCCTTTAGTATTGCTGTCCACTCTCATCACGAGATCGTATTCGACCGGGTTGATGTAAATAGCAAGGTCCAGATTGCCGCACTAAAAATCAGAATCAAATCTTAGATCGTCTTTTTTGAAAGTCGGGTTCATGCCTGTAAAGAGTCGGTACTCGGATATTCGAATAGGGAAGAATTTTTATGATTCGTGCTCGTGCCTAAACACAAACTTGGCCAACTATTTGACTCCGTATACGAACTCTTCGGCTATTTTGGAGTTTGACTATGTCGAACAATAGTGCTTGAATGCCTTCATGTTGGAGCTGTAACGCGGACCCATGTAGACCACCCGGTAGATTTCGTTGTTACCGAAAGATGTAAGAGTTTTTGACACCTTGTCGACGGCAGGGTTTACAAATATTAGCGGAAATTGACGTAGTTTTGCAGTCAGCTCTCGCTGTTGCCAACTTTGTTAGATCTATCGTACCCTGTTATCCGATCAGGCAGAACTGAGTGGTCGCTCATTATGACAAATAATAATTTTATAATCATATCATTGATGCTAATAGGACAGATCTAGTCTTACTCAACTACTGGTGTCGTACTGGCAAAGCTGTATTCCATCTTTGTTTGCATGAGGCAACAAAAATACAAAGTCACTGTTTTTCTGAAAATTCCCAACACTCACGAACCCACCGTCGCTATTTTCGTGGCCTAGATACACTTGATTGCATGATTTATCGGCAAGAAATATAGTTGATTTTTAATTGACTGCAAGAAACGGACTTTGTTTCCAGAAAAACTTGTCAGCAAGAGCGAGATTGTTTTGAGAAAACAAAATGTTAGATACTCTTTTGCTTGTCTCCAGTTGGTCGAGTTTACTTAATGTCGCATAGACACATTTGGAGTTTAAGCTTTTGACCAGAGGGTAGTTCAAAAATAAGCACTCTTTGCCTTGAATGCAAAAGCGGGCCGGGTTGCTGACTACCTTAGCATTGTAATAGTTTTTCAGAATAGGAATTTTCGGCAGAATTCTGGGACCTTACGAATTGATGTTGGGCACAATAAAAATTGGAATAATATCACTTATTTATTTTTTTAGATCTATTGGCTAATGCGTGCCGTCTGAAATCATTAATATTATGCACTAAATGTTATAGGGGTAAAGTTTTAATATTTTGGTAATTTTAGCAGTCTCTTACAAACTAATAGTAAAGTTACCGAAAACTAAAATAGGTTTTTTCTTGTTTTCCTATTTGTTATATATAATTTAGTAAGCCTTGAAGTCCTACTCTGTAAAGTGCAATCCACTCTTTGAGTAAGAAATGCTATCGCACACAGTCTTTAACTTTATATTAATCAGACTTTGGCTTGGCTGAGGGAGTGGTTGTGGAAGTGAAAATTTTTTGATAGTCAGCTGAACGTCTTTACTTTTTAGGTCTCCTTGAGCTACATAAACTAATCCAGGAACGAGAAAACAGTCGACTTAAAATCCTGTAGGAAATACTAGCTCCACTTCATTGATTTCGTTTTGAAGCATTAGTTTTCTGGTCTCACCATGAAATTTTTCGTAGAGTACTCCTATGAAAGTATATGCTTCAGTGTTCTTAAGGAGTTTAAAATTATGCTCACTGATCGCTTTGAAGCGGGCTCTGTTCATACACAAAAAATCACTGGACTCGAAGCGAAAAAGTTCAGGATCTGGTTTGTCCACGAAGACTACTTAAAACAAATGGTACATCGCTCGCTGGATTCATAAGGGCTTATATTAAAGATGGTCCACTTCTTCATGTGCTGCAAGAACTCATCATACCGATCAAATGATTTACCTCCTCCTGTTTTGTGTTTCAGCAGCTCGATTGCCAGTTTGAGTGAGCCTTCGTTAAATTCTTACTGATTAATGATGGACATCTCATTGACTTTCTTGATGATTTAGTCGAGGTGCTTATGAGGATTGTCAACCTCCTTGAGATGGTCCAGCAGTAAATCAAGAGAAGACTTGTTTAGCTGATGGCCGTTCCTTTTGAGCTTGTTGACTACTCGATCCTTGTCAATCTCGATGTTCATGGCGCGAAACTATCAATAATCATGGTAGTGTATACTATACTATATTTAATTTAGTGATATCCATGAGGAAAATGTGGCAACAAATAAACTAGTCAGGGTTACTGGCCCTCTACCGCAAGATGCGCGAAGCGATGGAAGATAAGAAGTAGAATCGAGAGCTGGTCGGCGAGGATCGCTTTGGCAATCGATATTATCAGTATTACTCTTTCTTCGGATTGCCCACTCGTCGCGAAATCAGGTTTAAGCACGATATAGATTTCGCAATGAAAGATTTAGTATACTATCAGTGGCTGCATCATCAGCGGCATGATCCTCCTACATAGGCAGAGAAATAACAATTGTAATAATTATTACTAATGCAGTTATCTGGAATAAAAGATAAGACATGAGAAAGCACTTGAGTGGGATCGTAAGGAAGAGCTAGTCATGCTTCAGTTTCGCAGACAAAGATAGTAACTACAGCTCAGAGATGCTGCTATGAAATAAATATAGCTTGAAATGAAGAAAACAGAGCAATTATAAAATATTAAGACGAAGAGAGACAAGGATTAGAGTTGAAAAATTTGCTATGATAAAACATTCATATTTTTTGTTGTACACAGAATTGATAAATACAGTAATTATATCACAAAATAAATGAGTCTGACTCCTGGTTGTCTTCCTCGAGCACCACAGCTTGCAGCTTGACCATGTCTAACCCGAACTACATCTAATTTACCTCTATTACTTATTACTATTCGTTAATCACTACTACCTTATCGTGCAACTCGATCTATTTGCACTCCTTTTTCTACTTGTGCTCACAGTTGCGCTGGTGTTTGCGCAGAATGGAGTGTTTGCCTACGAACTTGCAGCCCGAGTGCACGCACTTCACGTCCAGGTCGTCCACCATCTTGGAGGCTAATAAGTCCTTCTCCAGCTTTCGACGGGAGAAATCAGTTTTGCACTCGGGGCACAGATTCTTGCGCACGCACTTCACGCAGTTTTGAATACAGATGTAGCAAAAAGTGTGTCCACATAGCAGGCGGTGCGGGTGCTCAAACACATCTAAGCAAATTGAACAAATTAAGTGCGGATTTATTAGGTCCAGGTTTAGAAACATACGCCTCGACTTACCGTGGAACATCTAGTGTTGGGGCGACGCCATACTCTTACTATTTTAATTCCTTATATTATTATAAAATAGTTGTTATCAATAAATTGCCAAAATCACTCGAATATTGATACGTTCAATAAAAGTAATCACAAAAGAGCGAGGATTAATGATTTGTAATTAATTAATAACTTTTAAATTAAATTTAAAAGAATAAACATCAAAATTTAATTCGAAAGTTCGACTAACTAATTTGGTCCAATTTGAGATTGTTTTCATTGGCAAGATGTAACACTGTCAAAAAACAGAGCTCAGGAGTCATATTTTTCTCAAGAGCTTAAAGATTTCTACAAATGGCCAGAAAACTAGACTCCTTTTTTATTAGAAGACTTAATTTCTATTTACTTTATCTGATTGACATTTGCTGTCTTTTAATGTCAATTTGTTAAAATTCCCTTTCCTTCTCAAATCCTTCCTCGGCATCCATTAAGTTCGTGTCTTGTAGAGCCTCAGGTGGTACTTATCTGAGTGTTAAGACCTATTCTCTAAGTCAAAATTAAAATTACACTTTAAATTTATGAAAAAGTCTCAAAGGCAAAAGGTGTTTTTATTAAATCTATTATTGGTATTCATTTTTTTGCTTTTCTATAGTGTCTTCACTAAAAATAATTTTTTTTTCCACTTTTTAATTGATGTTGAAATCGACATCATCTTAATTTCTCTATCTTTCTTATTTAAAAGACTCTACCTTTTTTACTGTTGAAGTAGATTGTGATTTAATGAGTCCTAACATTTTTTTATCAACTTCAGACAGCCAACCAACATCTTCAAGATTGACTTCCTTTTTAGAAGTGCTTTTTTTAGATTTAAGTTTGATGATATCTTGAACTCTTTTGCCTGAAGCTACTTCCTATTTTATAGCTTCGTTTTAAAAATCAATTTCATGGTCCTTATTAACATCGTCAAGGCTATCCCATTATAAATGCCCATCAAGTATTTTTTTCCAGACTGAGCCTAATCCGTGTGATGACACGTACTATTATTTTAAAGTGTTGCACAACTGTTTTCGAATATCCTCTGTTTATTTAAAAATACCAAGCTCTTGACTCAGCTTATCCACCTTAACTGGCATAGCTTCGGAGTAAAAACCATTTGGTTTGCTCTTCCGAGTTTCGTTCAAAGTCAGTTCCAAATTTGTATCTAGTGGAATATTGTTGAGAAGTATTCCTTTCAGATCGGTTTGGTCAAATCTTCTTCTAGTTCTCTCGTAAGTTGGATTGAACTACCACAGCCGTTCCAAGCTCTGCATGTTTATGTTCTAAACATTTTTTTACAAATGCACACCCACTGAAACATCAAATTCGTCAACTATGGGTAGCATTATTTTGTCAATTGCAGTTTACGGCTTTTTGCTTTACTCTTGATCTTTCGACGGATCGGAGTCTTGGTTCCGAGTCATTGTGTTCATTATCTTGTATGCAATCGAGTGAATAGCATCCACTCTATAAGAGTAAATTTTTGAGTCGTTTTCTAATGTGGAAGATATTTTTCGCCAACCATTCTCTGATTGGTTTATTTCTGTTTTAATTCATTATTACTATCAAAATCTTGAAGCTTTTCTATATCAATGAAGGGCACTTCAAATGCATTTTTAGCGTTAATTTTCTGAGTTACACAGTGTTTACGTTTTTCAATATTAAATTATGTACAATTGTACACACTTGATCTAAATCTTGCTGGTTTTTAGAATTACCCAGATCAGCAATATTTTATAAGGCATGTGAATCAGCTTAATCTATCATCTCCTCTACAACCGATCTCTGCATATTGTTCTCGTCAGTTTTGCTTATTTTGTGCTCTTCGTGGGTTTTGAGCTAGACAAACATCTCCTTGCTTTGAGGCTTTCTACTCTTGGCCAGTCTTATCCTGCCAGTGTCTTCACTTTCGATGCTTTTATTTTTCTTCGGCATTCTTATCAAATTATAGCGGGAAGGACATGTCAAATATACTTAGATTAACAAATATCATAAATAGTAGTAAGGGACTTCATTATATTTACTTAATTTCATCAATGTCTCCGTTACCCAGCTCAATTTCTTCGTCTGAAACTTTATCTGCATTCGAGCACGAACTGTGGTTAAAAATGACAGTCTAATTGGCAATACGAGCGATTTATTAAACTTGATCGTATAATTTCTAATTGCGTTGTCGGTCGAGATAATTTCTACTAATGTCCAGTATCTCTTCAAAGCTTTCCATTGCGCTGTGGTCAAAGTCTGGCTCGTGCTTCAGATCCTTAAAAGTTGATGGAATCTGACATGTTATTCTTTTGGCTTCTATTCGATTCATCAAGTATATATTTTTTAAGATTTCTTTATATCGGGGGATACCATGCATCGAGTAAGAGGGATAAAGGCCGAAATATTCTTTCTCTTTCTGCACCTGCTTGTTATTCTCCTTACTGAAAAATCTGTCTCTTATTTTATATACAAGTGGGCTGATAACTGCTTTCCTTAACAAGACATAGGTGAGAGTGAAGACTGCTATTGTCAAATAATAAGGCCCAAGTTTTTAATACCTTTCACGGATGGTAAGGGAATCATCATCATTCGTTATCTCATTAGGATGGTCGTTTTTGTAGCTGTAATGCGAATTATTCTTGCCTATTCCGTCAGCGCATAGGAAAATGGGAGCCATTATGCAATGTATAACAATCCCTAGTAAAAGCATATTGATCACAGTCCTGTTAATTGAGTGTCCTAGACGAAGAGGCTTGGTCCCATACTTGATGAACGTCCATTTTGTGCAATAAAAAAGGAAGGTGATATTGACTAATCCGAAGCACACTGTTATGGGGATAGGACAATTGTACAACTGCACGAAATAGTTGATGACTATCATGCTTGCGTTTATGTGTTCCATGTGAAAATCAATGCCTGACATACACTTGACAGCCCCATATATTGTTTTCTACTTCCTTGCTTTCCACTTTTTAATGTGAAAAGTCACACAATTTAACAATAATTTGAAGCCATTGGAGATGTTGAACGATGTGGAACAGATTATAATAATGAAAAAAGTAGCTTCCTTGTACCAATCCAATGAGTAGTCCGAATATAAATGAATTGAAGCCGGACTATAATCAGTCAGTTTAAACATTTTGACAATAAAAGGTTGTAGTACTTCATATAATGACTTCGTATCGTCATTTTCCTACCCCAGCTTCAAGTAAAGAAATAAGTGGAGAGCGGCAACAACTAAAAAGTAGAAGACTGACAATGTAATAGTTTGAGACTTTATTCTTGAAACTTGGGTTGGGTATCTCCGAAATTCAACAAAGTGAGTGAGTAAGGCCATTATTAACTTCTTGCATGCAAAAATAGTCAGTGGAGTAAGTAAAATTAACCAAGTTAGTTTCCCATAATTAACAAACCGATGACACAGTTATTTTTAATGAGTTCGTTAACAGTTTATTTCTTCTTCATTAAGTCCTAAGTTCTATTCATGGTAATGGTAGGCATCTCCTATGGAAGCAGTTTCTAGAATTTACAGCATAAAAATTAAAATAATGCCCATAATGGTCACCAGACACAGAATTAGGAACACAACAATAGCTCGAGCTAGGTAACTTGTTTTAGACAGACCGATATTTTCCCAAGCTATCGCTTCAGGCTCAACTTGACATGCCTTAAACTAGAACTATTTTGGTAACTTTTTTTCTCTTCGAAGGCACAATTTCAACAAACTAGTTGAGTGTGAGAGGATTTTCTATCGATCATACTCACATGAAAGCACGATAAAAACTTACTTTGGCTCATACTTTTTTTAGTTGAATTTTTATGATTTTATGGAACAAAATTGATTTTTTAAGCTTAAAAATAATTTTATGATTGGCTTTGCTAAAGTAACTTTTTCTTAGTCTTTATCTTCACTTAAAAACAATTATTTTTGTATGCGTAAATTGATAGCAGTTTCCGTAAGCTATGCATAATGTTTTAAAAATTAGCCATAGTTTCTAGCTGTATATATTTCCTGAGGTTCGATACCTTCGGCTACGCGTAGATAATTTCTGAGCTAAGATTATTTAAAATTTTAACTAACATTTTTTAGCTGTACAGTTAGATAAGAAGGCAATTTGTTATTTTCATTGCATTTTTTGGCAAAGTGGCGAAGATTCTCGCTCCAGTAGATCAAGAATATGAGAACTGTGAGAGTGCTTAAGATATCAAATCCAATGTAAACATCATAATCCTCAAGCTGCAGGGAGGAAATAGTGAATCTTAGCAAATTTATTCTCACAATCGATTCGTAGCCTTTGTAAAAAGGTGATTTGAGAAGAAGCATGAGCTGAAGCAAGGCGATGGCTGAGATTATGCTAAACATTAGCATTAAATGCTTAAGAAGCTTGAAGGTTAAATAAGCACCAGGTGCGAATTTTTAAAACTTCTCAATCGATGAAAATATTGAGAATTTTTAGCCTAAACCTTACTTATTAAGTACCTTATTAATTTACGAGAGGGTAGTCCTCGATGACATCTTTTATACATTGGTCATTAGCTCGACTAAATAGTTGTCTCTGTTCACTCCCAATAAGCAGGTCTAGATTATTGACGAACTTTTTTATGTTCTCATCAGGGGTGGGAGAGAGTCCGTTGCCAAGACATTGCATGATTTAAATAATTCGATTGACACATTAATGGAAATTAGGCCATTTATTCGATATATATAACATGAGCAATGAAAAGCAATCAGGAAGATCATAGTATGTTGGCGATCATCCTTTCGATGGAGGTGCCGCCTGAGTAGCTGGCCACACACTTACGATCGTTGCCCGAGTAGTACCTGCGCGTTGAGCATCCCGTGCACTTGCTACTCTAAATATTAAAGTAGGGTGTGTCACCCTCGCACTTGATGCACACATTGTTCACTTCGTAGGGGGCATCACTAGCACAGTACTGCGCGTTGGTTGTCGAGTTCTTGAGCTGCTCCTGCGTGGCCTTCCACTGGTCGTACTTGCCAGTGGGCGAAATCAGATTTGTAGCATCGGGGCTGGTTAAAAATGCGCCAATTTGGCAGATAGCCGATGTTTTGTTGTATATGGTGCCTACAGGACAGCCTTGGATACACTTCTAGGTCACAGTGCTCCAGTACTGGCCAGCAGGGCACCCGACGCAGACACCGGTGCCTGAGCTCACACTCAAGTAGGGCGTGTCTTTGGGGCAGGGCTGCACAGTTCTGGTGGGGTTCTGCGCCTTGATGGAATCAATTTGGCTCTGTGTGAACCCCGCACTCGGCTGGATCAGGTTACTGCCGTCCTTCAGGTTGGCGACGTAGATAATGGGCAGGCACACATTCGTGTTGTTTATGTACTCAGTCGTATTGGGGCAGGCCTCGCACTGGTTGGTGGTTGTGTTCCACTTGGGTTTGTCTCCCGAACAATTATATGTCAGCGTGCCAGTACTGCTGTTGGTCCCAATCACAGGCACCACCACTGTTGTATTGTTCACAGGTGCTGTTGAATTACTACCTGCTGTATTATTATTGACAGCTGTGTTATTACTCACTGCTGTGGTGTTGTTAGTCACTGTTGTTGTATTAGTTGTAGTTGTAGTCGATGGTGTTGTCGTAGTTGTATTGGCTTTCGTGCTTGCTGATTGGTTCACCTGACTGTTGTTATACACCAGTGGGCCTGTGCTAGTGTTCGTACTATTCACATTGCTAGTATTTGTTGTTGATGTATTTCTACTTGTACTAGGTGTCTGGTTACTGCTATTTGCTGGAGTTGTACCCGTATTACTAGTACTGTTTGTGCTTGTATTCGTTGTACTGTTAGTCCCTGTACTCGTATTAGTCGCTGTGCTAGTAGTGTTAGTTCCTGCAGTTGTGTTAGTTACAGTAGTTGTGTTACTTGTCACTGTCGTCGTATTGCTGGCTGGTGTAGAGCCCGTTGTTTGGGTAGAGCCGTTCACTAATACTACCGTTGCAGTAGGAGCAGTCCCAGTTGGAGTCACTACTGTCGGTACGACTGTCGTCTGGTTCGTAGGGGTTATTGTTGCAGTATTCTGACTCGTGTTCGTTGCTGTCCCTGGCGTTGTAGTTACTGTAGACTGTGGCTGTACTGTTTTTGCCACTTATGAGCAGTTTCCGATTGTAGGACTGTAAGTCATATTGGTAGGACAAGGCTCACAAACTGACGATGCCAAATTTCGCAGGGGTTTATCGGGTGGACAGCTCTAGCACTGGGTCATATCGGCGCTCGAATACGGTGCTGAAATGGGGCATAGGTCTAGTGTCTGATTCGTAGATGCCTTAAATATGCGAAGTCTATAGTCGACGGGGGTGATGCTTCCATAATACCAGTTGAGAGCTTACAGATTGTCTTTGTAGTTTAGATGCAAAATCGATGATCGTTTATGAATGTCTATGAAAAGCGCTTTGGCAGAGAAGACCAAAAGGCTCACGAAGATGACCAGTATTTTAAATTGGCTGGATATCATTTTATTCATTTTATTTTTATTAAAAAGGTACAGTAAACACAATCTATTATCAATCAATATGAATATTAAATTTGTACTATTCTTATTTAATTGACAACAATTTATAAAATAAGATAGTGACATTGATACCATTGATACTGTCATTATTTTAGCTGATATATCTTATTGGTCGTATTTAAACTATAACGATCTTTAAGTAATTAAAAACACAAATAATGAATTAATCATTTCTTCTGGATGTTAGTCCACTTGTTGTTAATCTTCACACCTGAGTTGGTGAGCATTTGGAACACGGGGCATGAATTCTCGACTTTCTTGTGGATGGCATCTAACTCTGCTTGTGTGCCACTTGTCTCGAACTCAGCCTCAATATTGATTTCGCTCAGTTTGTTCTCTTTTCCTCCCTTCAGATAGTTGGCAAGATCATAGGAACTCTCCACTTTCGTGAACTTTGTCGAGTGAATCTGCAGTTTTTCACGATTGCTGAAGTCTTTCAATGTGTTCATCTCGCACCCAACTAGTGAGCCAAGCAGACTTTACAGGGGATTCTTAACCTCCCATTCGTCCTTTGAGGTTTCTGATTTCACCTTTATCGTTGGATTAGTGTTCAGAATGCTGATCTTCAATGGCTTTACCTTTGAGAATAGTTTTGCTGTCTTAACTAGGCCGAACATATCAGTTTATTATTATATATATCAGGAAAATATTTCGATTTAAGTAATTTTTATCCCTTCATATTAACTTTAAATATACCAACTTCTTTCAATTAGTTTGACGGCTTTTCATAACAGTTTAGTTTTAAACTGGGTCCACTTAGTGTATAGCTTGGACACCAATAAAATATGAGGTATTATTGTTTATTTTACACAATGTTATAGAGATCATTGCTTTTATTTTTTCACGTTAACCCACTTGCTATGGATCTTAACTCCTGCGTCAGTGAGCAGGCAGTAAAGGGGACAATGGCTTTGTATTTTCTTCAGAAGATCGTCTAGTTGTTCTTGAGTTCCATTGGTGTCGAACTCGGCCTACATGTGAACTTCGTCAAAATGGTTACCTTTGCCGCCCTTCTTGAATTTCTCCAGGTCGTATGAGCTTTAGATTTTCTTGAAGTTAACACTGTTGACTTTGAACTGACCATCCTTAGTGAGCGCCTTGATAGCTGCAATTTCACAAGCTGCCAATGATCCCAGCACATTTTCCTGTGCGTTCTTGATTTCGTAGGAGCTGCTGTCAGTTTGGGAGGTAAATTTTACTCCATTCGCAGTGGTAACTGCTACGGCCTTCAAGGGCTTACCCTTTGAGAAAAACTGTACAATTTGTCGAGATATCATATTAAATAAATGTTATATTAAAAGCAAGAATAACACTAAAAATTTGACCCTCCATAAGAATAGAAACTAGATGTTTATGTATGTTGAGTTATAAACTAGAAAAAGTGAATATAAAGAGCATTATATCAGATTTAAAAACAATTGAGTTGATGGACTGAATTTCAATAATAATATTGATGTCCTAATCTTTCAATAAACATTATCAACGATATAATTTACCGGAGATGAACGTAAATCAGCGACCCAAGAAGCATCGTCTCGTGAACTAAACAACAGATATTTACCTGCAGTAGAGCACGAAGGGCCGAAATTCAGGCAATCAAGTACCCCTGAAAATAAAAAATAATTATGAAACTCTGAAGAGCAATCACCGTAAAAGTATCGAGATAGCAGGGTCAAAAAATTCTACCTTGCAGCCTCCTCAAAGAAGTTATTACAAGCGAGGCCACCCTATTTTTCAAAAGCAGCAGCAGAACAGACGTTATGATGAATAGTAAATTCGTGGCAGCAGCAAAAGCCCATACCTCAAAGTACACTTCGCACTATGTAGAGATAATTCCAAGGTCGAACCACATCGCTAAATCGATCTACGCACAAAATAAAGTCAAGCAACTTTATGACCAAGAACTCGAATACGAATAATGAACTATACAAGCAGCCCCGCAGTTCGCTGTCACAACACTACGACCCTCATGAGACCAGTCTGCACAAGCGTAGAGTCAGCGTTACAAACAATGACAAAAATTATGTGCTCGAAGAAGCCAAGTAGTATTATCGGCAAAATCAATTCGAAAAATCAACAGATTTGCTCAAAAAGTATGTGAAGTTCAATAAAACATGCTCAGAAGCTCGTTACTTGCTAGGCATGAGTTTGATTAATAATAATTAATTCTCGTTGGGGATTCAGTAGCTTTTGTAAACCCTGTCCATTGAGCCCAAGTACAAAAAAAGTCTATATCTAGTGATCGCCCTCGCCTTCAAGAAGCTCAATAAGATTGCAGATGCAGTCGAAATTGTAATTTTTGTTTTATTCAGCTAACGAGAGGTTTGTAGAATTTTCCTGACTACTACGATTGTTTAGTTTATCGCGGTAAAATGCTCCTAAGATAACACAAATATGAAGATGCAATCAGAGACTTTAATAGTGCAATTGGTATCAATCCCAAGAAGGGATTCGCATATCTCGGAAAGGCAACAGGCGAAAAGTAACTTGGAATGCATCGAGAAGCCATTGATACCCTGTCTCTTGGCTTGAAATCTGATATGCAAAGTGCATGCTATGAAAAAAGAGGCATGGTCTATTACGAGCTCTAGAAATATGAAAAAGCTATTTAAGATTTTGAGAAATGTAAAAGCAGTGGCGATTCATCTGGAGGTTCTTTACATTACTTAAAAGGCATAACATACTATAAAATAAAAAAACCTATCTAAGCGATTCTTTCTTTTGAGTAGTCGCTGAAGCAGGATACAAATCAAGAAAGTGTGACTGCTTCGGTAGAGATGATGATGAAAATTAAAATATAGGATAAAGATTTTTATTAAGCTTCACACATTTTAAACAGAAGCAACTCAATCGATATTAACAAGGAAATTATTTAAGAATGGAGGCTATTTTTAGAGGGAACACTTTTCATGATGAAGAAAAAGTACAAAGATGGAATTCATACGCTGAAGTCACTTCTTTCATTACCTCTCTATACTTCAGTGTATGAGCAAATCGTAATTAAGAAAAATAGATAAAGATATTAGTTTCTCAAGCCTTTAGCTCACTTATATAAGGCTTTCGGTGAGCTTTCTGAAACAAATGTCGAAGCTGCAAAATAGGACTATCGACAATATGATATACTATGCAAAAAAATAGGAAATTTATAGTCGAACCTATCTAAACATTACAACTCGCTCATCATATAGGCTGAGTAAAGATTTCCCAAAAATTGTTTGTCTTTATTGTAATAAGCAGCTGCACTGATCCCCAACAAACCTGAACCTCACCTGTTCCTAGCATTTGAGAAAGTTCAGAACGGTCTTGAGAAGGATCCAAGCAGGCGATCTGAGAATATTGAATTCATAATAGAATCTATTTCTAATGCCATATCTCATCTACCTCAGCTTTCCAACAACCACATTTCCACCTTCTATTACTATAGAGCTGTTATGTATCTGTATAAGGACGACTTCAACAAGGCAGTGGCTGATGTGGATAAGGCCATCGAGAAGAGTGAGGACAATATTCCAAAGTATTTCTATTTAAGAGGTCTCATATTCGCTATTTTCGGTAACTTCTCGCAGTCCATTCAGGATCTTTCAGTTGCGATAAGCTTGGATTAAAAATATGCTAAGCCTTATTTAGAGAGGGCGAAATGTCTTCAAATATAGGGCAACTCCAATTAAGCATTTTTGGATTTACAAAAATACATCACATTGGCTCCAGATGACCCATACATTCACAAGTATGCTGGATTTTTGTTGTTCCAGAACTGTGCATATTAGGATTGTTTGGCTGCCTTTAGTCATGGCAGTTAAGATATTGTCGACCATGAGATGCTTCTGACTAAAGCAAAATGTAACTTTTTGCTCAATAAAACCGATTAATGTTTAGAACTGTTCAAAAAGTACCAAAGAGAGACACTTTCTAATGATTTTCGAGTAGATATCTAGCTCATCGAGATTTGCTCTCGTTAAATAAACAACAAAAATACTCCTGAAGTCTATAAAGATAAGCTAAAAAGTATACAAAAAATGATCGAAGGAATTAAAAATTAAGAATCAGAGTGTAAGATATTTAAACTACGAGATATGCATCAAATAAAAGCTTCGATTTATCTTTTAATGGGAGAATATGAAAAATCTTTATATTAATTCGATAAAACTCTACACTTTTTCAGACTGGAAAAGAAAAGAGAATTGTAAAAACAATTTATTTAAGATACACAAGAATTTTAAGACGAGTGGAGCGAAGTTGAAATAAAATTCAATATTGCTTTAGCTCATATCGGCATGAAAGTACAATTTTATTGATTTAGAATTATAAAAAAGCTCTAGCAACATTAGAGTAATTCGAAAAGAGTAGTGAGCGAGGTAAAAACTGGGATCAATTTATTGAGATTTTAAGCAACTTAATAGAAGGAAAGGTGAGCTGCACTCAAAACATTACAATAGACACATTTTAGCAAAACCATCGCATTAGTAAGAACTGGCCTAGATTCAAAGTTCCAGGATTTTAAGTTTTCTTCTCTCTTGCATTCAGCTATCCCTTCGTCGAACCTCCAGAAATGCTTCCAGAGTTTGACTAATCGCTTTTTTTGTAGTTCCACATGAGCAAAGTCGAGAAAAAACCTGAGGCGCCCTGGATAAATCGGAAATAGAAGGGGTTGGTGTTTACGCCCTATATACAGAACTTCTAAAACTTAGAGCTATCAATCACAACAAAGAAACAAGATGATGATGACAATTAGAGCTAAAAGAATAAACCTATTTCTGAAATCGACCGAAGTGTTGAACTCAATAGTTCTTAGTTCCATCTCGAGACTGAGGCTTTAAAACAGAAGTTCAAGCTCGACTCACTGGTTGAGATGAGACTGAAGAAACTAATGGAGAAGAAAGAGAATGAAGGGAAGAAGTGAGTGCACTATTTATTATACGACAATAATATTTAATTAAGTTTCCATTATTTTTATAACTTACTACACATGACTACCGCATCGAGAAAAGGGGCCTCAGTCCTAACGCAGCAAGAGCTGAACTAAATGAGAGAGAGAGCTAATCTAATATAGAAATGTAAATTTGCTAATGATGCAGCCAACCCCAATGAAAGCAGGGACGCAGAGTTATATAAGATGAGCCAGGAACGGACATCACAGTGGAACGACAACTACAAAGACCTGAAGAAAAGGAAATAGTAAGAGAGGTTTAGGAAGTTCGAGAAGGAAGAACTGGAGAGAAGAAGAGTCGACGAATAGGAAAGAGCCTACCAGCAGGTCGTAAAATAAAATTAATTGCAAAAAGCCAATGCTAAGCTGTTCCAAGACAACGAACGAGTAAGGGCATTAAATAGTAAGCTGTTACTCTCGGACACAATACAGGGCAGAGAACAGCAGCTCGAGCTTAAAACATACATCCAAGATGTTTAGAAGAAGAGAGAGCAATACTACCATGAGTAAACATTGGTACACATATTTTTTATTCAGAACCAAATCCAGAAACACGAAGAGGATGAGAAAAGAAAGAAAGATGAATAAAAGAGAAAGCTTCAATAGTTCGAAAAGGCTATCCGAAAGCAACATAAATAAGTGAAGAAAAATTACATCAGACAGTATAAAGAAGAAATAGAATAAGGTAAAATAATTAGAGCGAAAGCAGAAATCGCCATGAGAGAAGAATAAGAGAAGGAAAAATAAAGAAGAGCCAGAGCAATCAATAATACCATTGAGGTTAATAAAATCAGCGAATAGAATAGAAAATTGAAATTATTGTAACTCGAAAAATAAAAACAAGAATAAGCTAAGATTGAAGAACACCGCAGAAATCAATGTAATTTTGATGTAAATATAGAAATCATTCAAGACCTAACTAAGCAGCAGAGACAATAGTTGATAAATAAGAAAATAAAATAGCGCGAAAATTTATACAAAATACAAGCTTAGAAGTTAAGCAAGCTGGAGAACAAGTAGATTGAGAGGCTATCAAAGCAAATTGATGAATTACAGAAAAAATAATAAGAAATTGCAAAGAAGAAAGAGGATGAGAGAAGGAAGTTGAAAGAACAATATGAACAATCTCTAAAGGATCAAGTGGAAAAAAGGAAGAATGAAAAAGAGAAAGAAGTAAGAGATAATGAAAAGTTTAAGGAAACTTGGAATTCTAAACTGGGAGATCTAAGAAGTAAAGAACACGATGAAGAGGAGTTTAGAAAACAACAGCTGAAGAAGCATCAAGATTAACTCAAGAGACAAATGGACGAGAAACAGAAAATACGCTAAGAAAGCTTTAGAAAGTAATTGGAGGAGGCTTAGAAAGTGAAAGCTCATCATGAGGACCAAGAAGAACAATTTAAAAGCTATGCATAAAAATGTACTAAAGAGTGGGCTGACAACGGCAAAAATTTGTACCCCATCATAAAGCACTTATCAGCTACTATGAAAAAATGATCTCAATATTGCTCATAAGTGCCATTACATAAATATCAAATCTTTTGGTCACTGAAATAGCTAATTGTGGTTTCTGTAGCTAAATCCAGAAACTCTAAGCTCGATAAGACATACTAAGATGCTGAAATATAGTCCCGGGATGAGCACTATTTAAAATGTCAATTACGTAATGTTGAGAGCAACCAAACAGCGAGCAGGTCCCAGAAACTGAAAGTGTCGTATTTATGAATGCCATGAGTAAAAAACAAAAGTCCACAGGCCAACAAAAAGTATGACTAAATAAGGATCACTTTACAAGAAAAATTCCTTTGAGAGGACGACGGACTCCGCGTCTCAAAGGAGGAGGGTCTCGATCAGAAAATTGAGGCTAGTTGGTTTACTTTTAGGTTTGAAGTGGCTGTTCTTATTCAGATTTTTGCATGCTCCCACTATAAATTATATATTAAATATTTGCTTAATCTTTGATGAATCGACCGGCTAATGGCAGGCACATCAAAATTAATCAGTGCTTAAGTATTTAATAAATAATAATTTGATGATATTAATACTAATTATTAAATGATTACAGTTGAGCTCGCGGATTTTGATAAAACTTTAGAACTTCTAGCTGGGTAGAAAAAGAAATGCGTTATGTTGTTCACCAGTGATAAAGGAGAAGATGGTAAATATTGGTGCCCTAGTTGTGAAAAGATTGCGCCCCACTACGACTAATTTATAGAAGATGCGTCATAAGCTAACTTACCCATATACAGGTTCCTCGCAGGTGATAAAGAGACTTGGAGTTAGAATGATCACCAGTTTAGGACGAACGCTATGATAAAAATAGAAACCATCCCAACAATGGGCATTTTTAATGGTGAAAGACTCATAAATAAGCTAAATGGAGATGAGATGACGCAGAAAGTACAAAGGGACCTCATGTTTTAATTTGCTGAAAGATGATAATTCATTGAGCTCCTACCTTTTATTATTAAATAAATTGAAAGCGAACATCCTTAATTACATATAACATTCATCAAGGTCGATGTTAACATGAATTTAAAATATCTTTTATTAAGGTAATTAAAAATTCATAAATGCCAGTAGAGAAAAATCGATTTGGAATTTGGATCAACATTTACTATGAGAAAGATATAAGATCTAATAATTTTAACAATATGGTATATTTTGAAATATAATGTTAAAACTCCAGCTGAAGGAGTCCTTAATTTAAATATTTCATTTAGAATTTAGTCGAAATTCTTAAAGATCAAATATAATAAATTAAACAACCTTCTAATTCAAAAATGTCGAAAAGAATTTAGAGAAAATTCAGTGAAGGATCGCGCAGAAACCCTGAGACTCGTGAGAAGAAGTATGTTTAGAAGTCAAAATCAACAAAATGGGAATGCAGGGTTTGTCAGAGCCAAAATGAAGTGTGTCATGCTTTCTGTGTGCAGTGCTATCTCAGCCTGCATTACTATGCATACGTGAACATGCACATGTTCGTTGCAAGTGACACCTCGTTCGAATAGATCTACTACCCTTCTAAAATGAGCGATTCAGCATCGGATTCGATGAGTCAATTCTCCACAGAAAGTGAGTGCGAAAGCGAAATTGAAGCCCCACAAGATATCAAAATAGATTGGGTCGAAAGCTTACTATGGGACGAGTGACTGTCACTATCGTTAAATTGATAGATTTATGTGTTTTCGCTTTATTTTGAATTCCTAGGTTTCGTTATAATAACGGCGCATATATTTAAACTTAGTCTATTACAATTTTCAGCTTTTGCACATCAATCTACTAGTATCCAGAGAGAAAAAGTTTAAATGATCTAGTCTCGCTTGAATGAAATTCGAATTTTAATATAATCGTGACGATGGTGGCAGGTATAATATTCTGGCTTGTGGTTCTCATCGAACTATCCCAACAACAATAATTAATACGAGAGAAAGCGATTAAATTTGTAGCTGACATTCAGTCCGACTACTCAGTCACTTAGCAGATCTATTCTGAGATTGAATAAGCACATAAAGCGTAAAAGATAGCCAGCATGAATCTGCAGCTAAAGTAGAATATCGTAGAGTCACAAAATAAGTTAGCTGCAGTCTAAGCAGCTGAGAGAGTGCAGAAAATCAAATAGCAACAGCGTAGAGAAGCAGAGTTGAAAAAAGCTCAAACTATTTAATAACCCAAGCAATCAATGTCTAAAGCCTAAGCGAAAATAAACTTTGAGTATTAAAACCGTGAATCAGCTACTTTAAAACAAGATAGCAGCTACATCGTTAATAAAATTTCTTAATCCAAAGTCATAGACTAAAATGGAAGCATAAATCCACCTCATCTAACCTCAATTTAAAATAATGTGACTAAGAATAAATAAACTAATCAAGTAGAACTCGCAAAACAAACAAAAATTGTTGATAACAAAATATCTGAATAAACAACAAATGGGAAGACAGAAGAAACAAAAAAGAAATAGACATTGGAAACTCAAGTTATAAAGCAAAACAAGCAATAATCAGTTCAAGGACCATAAACGGTTGTACAATTGCCCTTTTCGACAGCCGAATCAAAACTGCAACCCCTCATAGATGCTATGAGAAAAGTTGATAATGATTTAAAGCAGTCTTAATTAGCTAAAATCTTTAACACTTTCAAAAACAAGAAGGAACCCATTTAGGATAAAGTTAATCTTCGCACATAGTTGTAAGAAAATTAAAAATATAAGCAAAGTGATGATTCTCAATAATTCGAGAATAAACAAACTATTGAGATGCTAGCCTCCGAAGGGGAGTAATTTACACGCAGTATGTTCTCCTTATTGCTTTTTCTGGCTGTCATCCTTGTTGTGTTTGGATATACACCATAAGACCAAGAATCAGTTAAAGATACAGCCTATAATCCGAGTGCAGACGACGAATAAATTGTACTTAGATGAGACTTTTTGTATAAATGTTTTTAAATATACTCAATATAGGCTCATCACATCATGTTATTACCTTAATTTATAAACCTCTATAAGCTCGTGCTTGGCCTCTATTTTATTTTTTTGTAATTGTTTATGGAATTCCATCTAGCCATGATGATGATTATGTTGAACAAACTGGTATCCTATTTTTTTGAAGAAAGCTATCGAGCTAGTGTTATCATCCTTTATTTTTGCGATAATGTGACCCCTCTCATAGACACCCACACTGAACAACTCTATGGCTGCCATTATCTATTTTGCTAATCCTTTGCCTCTTGCTTATGGAATAGCGATCATGATGTTTATTTCAGCTTCGTTCTCTTCGATCCACTCCGAAAAGAATAAATTAACATCCCCAATCATTTTGTTATTTTCCTTTAGAAATACTAAAAAAGTGTATTTTGTTTTGTCATCCAACCATGTTTTATGATTCTAAATCTCTTCTTATAAAGTTAGCGGCTATGACCCTGTCAAATGAAGCAGCTATGGGTACTTGCTGAACCACTCGTGATACTATTATACATAGCGACGACTATATGGAACCAACCTCAAGCGAGCAGTCTACATATTATAGTGAATTTTGTTGCTTTATTTGTTCATTTTGTTATTTTTACTTTCTTATTTGATACACTATTATTTCATATATTATAATTATAAACATAGATTATAACATTTCAAATTTAGTGCATGATCAGTCCACTCAAAGTAACATCATTAGGCTCAACTTCATCCAAATATGCTTACGAATAAGCTGAACACCATAATATATAATAGGGAGCATATACTAAAAACATAGATTCCACTTTCTAATATCCAACAAAGCAGCATTTCTTTAATATATCATCGTTGCACTTCCCTATCAGTTACAGCTTTATGAAGGCTGAATAGCAATTTTAATTCGATGCTTTCAACATTTCACAAGCGTTTAGTAAAAAGCACGAACAGAAAAGTATACTAGAGGAATCTAAAATCGATAAGAAAGACTCATAAAACTTTGAGCACTGCCAAAATAAGAAGCCTGAGCCTTTCATGGGTGCTTTTCTGCAAACACAAAGCTAGTTTACATGCTTTAACTTAAATGTGCAGGTGCCATCTTTGAAGTAATCTCAACCATTTTCCAGAATATTGTCAGCCTCACTGGTCAACAATTCTCTATAAAATAGCATAAATCTCCAAAATAATCAACTGCAATAAAACAGAACGATTAACTAAGATAAAGCAGAAATTATAAATAAAAAGAAAGGACTACGTAGCTTTCTGATGGACAGCGATGAGGAAAATTAAAGCGATTATGTTTAAAAAGATTCTTCTGTATAATTAAGTTAAATACAAGCATCTAAATAGAATGTTGACGATATTGAAAGCATTTTTTAATTCTTCAGTCGCTATAATGACAAAGTGGAGGAATCCAATCATCGAAATTATTTAAAATGTCAGATGTGGGAGCCATATGAACAGCAGAATTATTTCAATTAACTTTATGAGTTCCAGATTTAAAAATGCCATAATTTTATTTAAAACTTATAGTCAAAAGCTGTGCTCAAGGAAAGAGTTAATAAATACTCTGCAGCTGATATTTGCTCGAGCATGATCAAAATGATATTAGGTGTTTAATCAGATCTGTTTTGTCTTGACTATCACACCTTAGAATGGAAATTTTAAGATTCAAACACAAAGTTTGAATACATTCTCAGTACCATGTTGTTTATCTAGGGTCAAGCCTGAATAATCAGCTCGAAAGCGTGCTTTTGGTGGCCAGTCTAAAGAGTAAAATTGAAGCAGCTCTCAAATATATCAAGAAGGAGATTTATCGAAGAATTCTCCAGGAAGTGGCCATTGAAGTCAAGCGTTTTCTGATCATAGTTTAATAGATTGTACTGTAAGTTGCAGCACGCGAGGGCTCCATTCTCGATTTTGTCATGACTATATCTGAAGTTCAATCATAAATTATGTTAATCTATGACTTGCTACTAAATTAGTCTTGGATCAAAGCAGAGGGGAAGAGCTACATTGATTTTGAGGGACTCTTTTTAAACTCAGAAGCAGTAATGTTTCGTCAGATCTTGAGGATATCAAATACAAATGACGCAGTAGTGGGTAAAGGCTATGAGATATCTCAGAAACTCTTAAGCTCTGCCTTTAAGCCAATCACCTTCGCGCTCAATCACTTGGTTTTCTCGGAAGTTACGGAAATCTCAAATAGGGATGATACTTATCTACGATTCTACTTTGAAAACTTGAGAGATCTTCTATCGTATCTTGGTAAGAGAATAGAATTAATCAAGCAGGAGTCTAATCAGCTGTACTTAATCTGCAGGATGAAGGAACAAATTAAAATTGTATTCAGTAGCCAAGAGATTAATCAATATGTTACAGTTTGGAGCAATCTTTTCATCAATAAGAGAAAAATGATCAAGGACATAGAAAAGAAAGAAAAAAACAGATTCAAGCAAGAAAAGCGGAAAAAACAGGAACAAAAAATCAAATAAATTCATTAGCTTAAGACCAAATTGTTAAAAAGTATAGAGTAAAGCAAACATAAAAAGAATGAATTGCACCAAGATAGTATTAAGGAAATGGAAAAGCTAAAAAAAGATATCGCACAAAGAGAGTAAAAGAGAAGACTTGCTTATTTGATTTAAAAAGAACAAGAGAAGGGATTCTTACTTGAAGCTGAACTTAAATAAAAAAGAAAGCTTATAAAAATAAAGTAATAATTGATTGCCAAAGCTGAAATGGATGGCATAGTTTTAACAAATAATCAACTTTAGAGCTTAAAAATGCAAAATGAATAAAAAGTATTATAAAATGAAATCAACCTTCAAAAAGAGAATGTTTAGATTAAAGAGGTTATAAAGGTATAAGAACCATTAAAATTTACGTTAAATAGCAAAAAATCTTAAAAATTTTAAAAAGTATAGGAGAGATCTCAAATTATAGTCAAAAAGAGTGTTTCTGCTGTTTCATTTGGACTAGATAATAACTAGTTTGAGAGTAGCGAATAATAACAAACCAGTGATGTAAAAATAGATAATTTAAATTTATCTTAAGATCATAAAATTGATTGCTCAGGAGGGAGTCTTCATGTAAGCACTAACACTGTCCTACAAGTTTGTATTGATAACGTAGTCAAGCAGCAAATTTAAATTACGAACCTGGCTTTGGGTTTCCTGGTTTTTGACCGATATCGACTGCTCAATATCATGGAGTTCATGCGAGCTATCTTCTTGAGTGGGAATGGAGAAGCTACTTCTAAATTTCTGCACCTAAGCGTCAACATTGATTCTAAAATCAGCATGCATTATTTTAATTAATGCTCATTGTTCGATTGTGGAGACTAATTTATTAGAAATTTGGGTCCGTAGTTTTACTAAGTACATTCAAGTAAGTTTAAAGCAGAAGAGGCTAGAAAAGGAGTAACAGGAATATATCAAAATGGCTTAGTTAGTATATTACAAGAGGGATTGGAAGTCTCGATCGGTTTTCAATTCAGTAAGCTTCCGGTCATACTGTAACCTTATTTTTCGTACATTCATCTAAGCAAGTACATGCAGATCTTTAGCCACATTTTGAAAATCAAACATTGCACCAACTTGGTATCTACATGTCTGCTACTTCTAAACGAGAATAAGGTCGTATTTTAAACAGATCAGGGCAATCGTAAGTTTGCTAAGAAGTTATATAACACTCGTTATATCATACAGATGTATTTAAATACTCTGCAGAGCTTTATTTTTTATAGGGTTATTGAAAAGTAACTAAAAACATTAAGGATAAAGTTCAACAATAAGGATATTAATGAACTAGCAATGGTGCACCTCAACATGCTTGACTCTATCATTCGCAAGGGACTCATCGACAACCCCTTAAACGATATATCTAAAAAAATAAAAGGATTTTTGAACGATGTAAAAAAGTTTAAAAACATAGTTGACTCCTTTTGCGCTAATGATATCCACAGTTTCGTACGCAATGAAATATAAAATCAAATTGACATTATGCATCGAATATTCCGTGAGGAGCAATACTATCTTGAATCGCTCTTTTATCACCCTTGACTTGATATATCTAAATTTATTTATTAACTCAAAAATTTTTAACATTAATTTGCTCGTTTTCTTCACTAATTGGGGTCAGTTTTGACTATTGGAGCCAATTGAGATTGTGTTTGTTAGGCGATTATGTAATTCTTAGAAGTGGTAACAATTTGGCGTGAGTTTTCCTCCTGTCTACTACAGGTTTCATCAACTATTTGACCCAAAGCTCGATATGAAAAATGTCAGAGTCAGCCATGCCAAACTTGCAATCTTCTAGTACAATTAAAATATTGAGGTCTCGATTACGGCTAATGACACAATAATTTTTTTTTGATTTCCAATTGGCCACAAACTCATACTGAGGTCCTAAGTCAAGCCTTCGATTTCTGAAGATCATGGTTCGATTTTCCCAATACCTGAACCCAATCTGATATTTTATCTTGCAGGTGAGTTCTTTACAGCTGTAAATTTCCTTGAAAAAAGAATGGTCCTCTAAGGACAGATACAGTCTGCAAATATCGTTTGCACATGATTCAAATGTGTATGTTTATGCTATAAATTTGCTAGTTGACATTTCAAGACCAGGAAACAAATATAGTTACAAGTATTATTGAAAGTAGGAAGAGTTCACTTCTGCTTCTGTTATCTTGTCAATGAAGTAGCAAGGACTATCTTCAGGAGCTAAGTCCAACTTCAACAAGAGGCAATGACAGATGTGGCCCATGAACACAATCGCATACTCAAGGATATCATCATAGTTAGTCATGAACAATCCGAACATCAGATCGATAAAGTTTATTATAATGTCTAAATTAAAATAAGAGTACTGTTTTCGAGCCCTCTAGTCATTGACTCTCTCAGTATCATGCCTTTCTGTTTGTGTGCTGGTAATTTTTGTTATCTGCTCATTTCTACTTCCTCTTTGAGATAGCTAGTGTTAACTCGAACGTTGAAATTTTTAAGACTAGGCTCGATTTTTAGCATATCTAAGAAAGCTCTTAAAACTAAAAGCCTCGAAAATCCGCTGAATTCTGCAGCCTAAGCTGGTCTCCACCCGCGTTTGTAACTATCTTTACGGTAGTCATAAACAAGCCAAGTCTCTGCCGAGATCTTTAGCCGAGTCTCATCTAAATTACTACATAGTTACACTGTTTTATAGGAGAGAGTTTTGAACTGTAGTTTTTCCATCTTGATTTATTTGGGCTCTTCTACTTACACGTTGTTAACAGCCGCTATGATTGCGATTTCATTAAATCATTACTTTATTTTGCATTAACAATAATGTTAGGTTCGGTTTCTTAGACTTTGAAGTTTTAAAGCTTTGAAATTTTTCTCATACTAAATGATCGCTTTTGATTAACTGTTTGTTCTAGCGAGTTTATTTTCGCCCTTTTTGGCTGTGAATCGAAATCTAACCCATTCATAAATTATCCTCTTAATCAAATACAAGTCAAAGATAATTTTGACATAGGAACTTATAGCTTGACGAATTACTTAAAAATTAACATTTCTCATTTATTAAGTTTTTAAAAAGTATAAAGTAAGAAAATTGGAATATACATTATCATTTATTTAAATAAAGAATATTCTTTTTAGAATTTCCTCATTTACTATTAAAACAAAATAGTTTTGGTCTCCTCAAACTAAGGAAGCATTCAGGGTATTCTATTAATAGAGCTGGAGAATGAGTAAATTTTTTAAACTCTTTGCTTGTCTCACAGTGTCTAAAGTTACATCTCTCGCCGAATCTGCAGTGCTTTTTATCATAAAAAACTTTGCATTTTTTTGTTCTGAAGTTGACACCTAGGTCACTGTTTTGCAGAAGTTATTCTAGGCCATGAGCAAACTTGCATTTTGCTTTGTATGGGCAAGCTTTATTCTCAAGGAAATTGCGGCACAGCTCAACTTTTAATTTACTTCTACATCGATCGGATTATCTATCGTGCTGTGAGTGGTCTTCGCAAGTGGAATCGGAGTCATGGCTACCCAAATCTTCATCTCGGCATCCTTTCTTGTTATCGACAAGGCTCTATTCTGGTAAAGTGTGTAGGATTTCGATATTTGCTGTCATTAGAAATCGAATATAATAATCGAACTAATTTAATACCGTTATTCTAACACAAGCTAGGCATCCTTGATGTTGAAAATATAAAGAATCACGATTAGAGTATCTCGATGAGTTCGTCCACAGTGCCGAGCTTAATGCTCCTACCAGGAATTCTGTCACCATTGCGTCCACCCAGCACAATGGAAGTACCTATTTCACGACCAAACTATTCGCCAATGTTGTCTGCTTCCCTGTGAAGTATTATCCAGTTGTCGTGAGACCGATCTTTAATTTCGCTTGCTCGCGTGAAATAAGAAAAATTAAACTTTCCTGGGTATGCCCTCTCGATTTGCTTGTCTATGTTTTTGTGGGGATGTTGAATAAATATTTTTGGCAAACTGCCTTTCTAATAGGTTTCAATGTTGTATGCTCTATTCAAGTCTCCGTTGTTTTGATATCCAGTGTTTACGAAATCTGCTTCATAAGGCTGTCCGACATTAATTTAACTACGATCTCCAAAACTTGCCGCTGCCATGACTGAGCCGTATGAATTAAAATCAAACTCGTTGGGAAAAAGTACTTTTTTATACTGACCTCTCAACCTCTAATCCATATGATCTTTGCTAGTGCAGATCATTGTGAAGTTCTTTTGGTTGTACGCGCTCTGAAGAACAGGTGCGATTTCTGAGATGTTAAACGGATTGGTGATTATCAAATATCTCGATAATCTGGCGTTATTTTTAGAACAGGCAGCTAATTGATTTTACAAATCGCCACGGTTAGAATAACTTATTTTTTGAAACTTTGTGCTCGGGAACATGTTCAGCATTTTTGAAGTCTCGGAGTCGCTGTTGCGAGGATGAAAAAGATAATGTTGTATCTTTGGAGCAAGCAATACTTTCTTAGCTAAACTCAAATTTCTTAGATCAGATATTTTTATTTGCTTTCTGTCTTTCTTAATGTCTAGTGGTGGATTTGAAGGATCAACGTCAACTAAATAGTACCCATCAACCAAACTTGAAGGTAGGACTTTGTCGAAGTCATCACTGTTTAAAAATATAAAGCCAATGTCATAATAATCGTTAGGAAGAGACCTATCAAGCATGAAATCGTATATTTTGTCCAGCTCATTAATTTCAGCAACCTTGTCTTGCTCGATTGGCAACTTCTCAATTTATAGCCAGAGAGGATGAGAAGTGTCAATAATATAGTGGGTGTAGTTATTTTTTGTTTTCAAAGACTTGTACTCCTCTTTCAGTCTGTGCAACTGATCTTCGTCTCCCGCTCTAAAATTATTGTTTTGAACCCGTTGATCATTATACATAAGAGGTTGCAGTGCCTTGTACATTGAGGAAGACTTATCAGTAAATTGTGAGTCTCTGCTGAGCCCTGAGGTCTACTATAGAGTATTGAACTGATTGCTTCGATTGTTATAAGTCACTTGTTATGCAGTTGATCTCATGTAGTCCGGCTATTGGTTTTTCACAGTTCTCTCAATTTTCTCAAAAGCGTATGTCTCGCGATGCCCATAGGGAGTTTGCTCTTTAGTTAGTGTCTACTGAACCGCAGCTGTGGGACTAGTCACGGTGCGGGTGATCCCATTCTGATATGTTGCCTGATTGATTTACCGTGAATTAGTTGAACTATTTAAAGATTGCTTGTCTAATGTATATCGAGAGGCCGATTCGCTATATCCATTGGAAACGCTTTTGTAATTATTATTAGAGTCTCCAAAGCGAGACTCAATGAGTAAATTTTGCGAGGGAGGAGTGTAGCTTTGGTTCTTTGACTCCAGCATCAACTGCTGGCTGTATGCGCTGCTTCTTGGCGACCCTACATTATAAGTGTCTGCTTTGTAAGGGCTTGCAACTGTTCTCGGAGTCAGGATATTCTCGTTGCTGGTCACTCGGGCGCTCGTCACGTTAGAAGTAGAGAAGGAGGGAGATATGGTTGGATTTGTTCCTGAAATGGGAGTATTAGTCACGGCTATCTGAGGAGAAATCGGTACTGGTGTTTGCTGATATGCAGGTGCCGGACTTGTAGGCTTTGCTCTGATCTTGTAGTATTTTCTACCAGCATTGTCGGTGTGCTCCTCATAGTCGTCCCAGTTGAACACCCCTCTGCTCGTGCTAGAGGCTGACTATAAAGGTGCAGGAGTTTTGTTGAGTCCGTAGTTAGTAGTAGTTGTCGTTGTTGCTGCCGCTGTGATTACTTGCTTTACCTCTTGAGACTGACGGGATATTGGAGATTGAGTAATAGTTTTATTGTTAATGTTGTCTCCATATGTCGTACTGCTATACGAACTTGTCGCATACTTATTCAAACTTTATTATGGTCTCACATACGTGTGATTTTAAAGCGCGCGAGGACTGTTGATCGATGTCCTCGGAGAAATTATAGTTTTGGGTTATTAGTACACTGGATTTGATTTTGTAATAGACTGAGACTGGTATCTTTCCACAACTATCTTTTACTTGGGAGGAGTCGGATTATTAAAAAAGCTCTGCTTTAACTTATAGACCGTTCTTCCTTGATCATCAGTAACAATGTCATACTTGCTTGTGTCTATGCCCAGCGTTGGTGTATAACCACTTAATGATTCCTTCTTCGGTTCTGTTGAAATAGTGTTTAAGGCTGGCTTGCCTACCGAAGTGGAATAGTTAGCGTAATTACTGGTATATGAGTTATTGCCAATGATATTGTTTGTTGATCTATTTACTTATGCTGCTTGAATGCTATTTCTTCTTGTGATTTATTCGTAGCTTTTCCCCATCACTGCCGATGCCGGAATGTTAATCAAGCCTCGTTGAGTTTCTGGATTGGTGTAAGTTTTACTGCCAAAGTTGTTCACTAAAGTTGCATTAATTGATGTATATGCGGGGTTATTAATAACAGGATTGCTTGCAATATTGTTTCCAATAACTTCAGGTTTCGTTTAAATGGGTTTAACTATTACTGGACTAGTAATAGGCTGGGGTGACTTATATGGAGTCACTTATACTAATTGCTTCGATGACTCAATTGTCTTATTACTTTACTTCTGGTAATGATTGTCCACGGACTGAGGCTCGTTCCGCACGATACGAGGTGGTCGATCATAAGACGTTGTGACTGGAGTGTTGAAGTTGCTTATTGTCGGAATACTGCTTCTATTCTCAAACTGAGCTCTTTTTATTTCAGGCTATAGCTTCTAACTCCAGTACCTGGTCTCCTTCTCGGTACCACTTGAAGTCCTTTTCATGTCTAAGATATTGTTGTTAGGCTGGGCGAATGCAGTGTAGCTATTGTTGCTGCTGATAACGTACCTTTTTGAAGTCTAGTCCTGGTTCGGAAACGAAATAGTAGATGCTCGATTTTATTAGCTCAACTCTGTTATACGATGGCTGGTCGCATACTTCTCTTCCAGCTTCTGTGTCCGGTCGTACTTCAGGCTGTCTGAACTCAGAGATCGAGGACCCGATTCTGACTATATTGATTTTCTGGAAGTATAGGCTGAATTTTAAGCAACAACTGGCTTGACTGAATACCTGTTGCTATCATCTCTGACCTGGTTGGGTTACTCCACCCTGTTGACCACAATTGTTGGTGGAGATCTGTTAAGACTATAGTTCTCATTAATTTTCTTGTCTTACTCAATTATTACCGGTTGAGAATTCTGTCTCTGAATATTCGTTACGCTTTGTCGACTGACTGAGTTGCTTATAGACGGGAGAGGTGGGACAGCCCGACCCTGTGAATTAAATTATTCTTGATTGAGCTGTATAAATTTGGGCTTAGAGCTCATGTTATTATTCTCTGGAGATATATACCAATGCATTTCTCTTTTTTTAGGGTTAATATTTTTTAAGCTCTGATTTATTTTGTTTATTGCAATCGGATTGTTTTGATTTTGGGCAACATTATTGTTACCAGCTGTTGCTTGATTTTTTTGTAAGAGTGTAAAACCTGGAACTTTACCACTTGAGTTTTTCTGATCGAAATTTGGGTACAGTTGCCAATGCATGATAGACTTTTTTTTATTTGAACCTAAATTTTTTTCACTTATGATATTTTCCCTATCGATCTATTAATTAGAAGAAATCTAATTGATTCCTTTGATGTTTATTATCGGTGCCTTGTCAACTGAGCTGGCCATAACGCTCGCCTCTGAAATATTCGTTTAGTTTTTCTCATTGCCTTTTACTTTTTTTATTACTTTTTTAGGTGTCGTGTTTTTAGAAGACTCTGATAATCGAGAATTAATGGGAATGTGGTTTTGGTCAGTATATGTTACAACTTATCCTCCATCGTCTACCCGTTGCCCGAATGTTGGTTGCCCATTTCGATTGTCGTCCTGAGCTGCGAACGAAAGCTGTTTCCCTTATTCAAGGATAAACATTCCTGTGTTCTGGTTTTGATTGTGTGTCTAAGCGCTCGCTACGAAATTACTTTATGAACCTGATTGCTTATTCAACATTTATTTTGCTAAATTTAATCTAGTGCCCGATTCTTCCAAAAAATCGATTATTTAAGTTGGATTATCTGTAATAATAGCAAAGTTTTTGCCTTTATTCAGTCCTTTAGAATAACCCAGAATTGCAAGATCTATATTTTTTTACAATCTGTTATTGTTTACAAATTTGTTAGTCGTATCGTATGACTCCCTTTAAACAATTATGAGGGACTTACCACCGAGTTAACAGTTCATTATGTCATTTTCACGATTAATTGATGTCACTCGGGGTCTGTAATTTTGAAGCACCTGAAATAGTTTCTTATATTGTGGATTTACACCCCGCTGGTTCATAATCATGATGTTTTTGTACAATTCAGGCGGGCTATCTGGTTCTTTGGATCTCTATCTCTACAAATCCTTTTTAATACTTCTAAGGCGGATGTTGTTTTGGTTTCCTGAGTTGTCAGTGTAATTTCTGAACAGGTTAACTACTGCATCTGGCTTTTACACGAACCTGTAATTCTGAAAAGGGTAAGGATAAAAATAAATCTAATTACCGTGATAGTCAAAGATCTCCTTGGGTAGCTAGTTCTGATTGAGATTTGAGTTATTTACAATTATCACATTTTTATGCGATTGATCATTCATGAGCTGTTTCACATCATCGAGACCGATTAGAGATGTGTACGGTATCTTACTATTCTCGAGTTCATTTCTCAAAGCTGCGAATTGATAGCTAAGCTTTTCAGTAGGCTACACTAAGTACAGCTACACTTTTTTAGATTGCCCTAACGACGAGTGTTCGTTCAGTGTTCTATTCATTCACTGGCTTTATAGTTAATAAGCCAGTACATGTTTAATATGCGATAATCCAAAAGTACAATAAATCAAACATCATGTTCAATCAAGGCAAACTGGGACACGTTTTGAGTGTTTTCACCTTCAAAGCACACACTTTTCTTATGGGATATCTTTCTTTGAGGTTATGTTCCTTTTTACGATCCAATTATTGAGTCTTTCTTCAAAATTGAAAGCTTTTTTTCGTGCATCGAGTTAATCTTTTTGCCTGACCACATTTTTAAATTTTCTAGTTTAGGAAATAATTACATAGACGTTGAAGAACTTTGCTTGTTTGAGATTTATGCTTACTAGAACCTTCCTCACTGCTTTGATCTGTACGCGAATCAGAATCAGAATTTGAAATACTGTCATCATTTTATTGTTTCCCTTATTGCAAATTATTTGAAATATCCTTAAGATTTTACTACCCTCTAAGCACACAGCCATCGATATTTTTAATAAGCATGAAATTTGAAACTCTTTTTTCATTTTTTTGTTCAATTTCACTGCTTACAAGCTTCGATATTTTTAAGCATGATTTTCTTTTTTCTGTGCCAGCGAGCTACTTTTAGCGTTGGCTGTGACAAGATAGCCCATCAATAAAAACAACTGAACCTCGATTTTCAATATTCCGTTAAATACTCTTTAATGAACCTTCATCTATTTATGAAGCTTTTCCATTTTTATTTTCACTTTCATTACAAAGATTAATGCTGTTAAATTTTCGACAGCCTTCTTGCTTTTGTCGTTTCTTTGAAGAAGATTTTCGAATTATTTAAACTGGTTACAGTTGCAAAGATTGACTGTTTACAATTTTATCTGATCCGTGAGCCTTTTAAAAAGACTTTTCAGCTTAGAAGAACTCTCGTTTGAATTCTGTGTTACTTTTTGAAAATGAAGCCCTATCTATCCTTTTCAGCTGACAAAAGTTGAGAGTGGTGGCGGCCTCTTAACTGCAGTCATTTGCATTTTCTTAAACTTCTTCACTATTTTTGACAACATTATCGAGGTACTTATTTAGTCTTTGTTTTTCATCTTGATCGGTGACTTGTGATATAGCAAACCTGAGTAAATCTATCAACTCACTCAAATATTTGCCCTCCGGATCCTCAATATAGGCCCATTACACCTCCTCAAGAGCTTAGACTAGTCGATTGGTCTATTTAAGAAAAACTGTACCTCATAAAACAGTTTAACCCTACGCACTCGTGTAAGATAATCATAAGGATTTAGTTATAAACTCTTGTTAAAATTGAACTCTGCGGACTCGTAATCTTTGGACAAGAGATGTGCCAAACCCCTGAGCGAAAATATTAAATGCAAGAAGTGTGGGCTTACAGACTAATTGTATAGCCTGTTTTAGTAATACAGATTAGAAGCAACATCCAACATTTAAATACTCTCAGATAGCTCTCCACCCATCATCTTGCGATTGGCCTAGGTGACAGGAAATTTACTTTGCGTAGAAGGTTTGTGATTTCGAGTTCCAAGCAATTCTTCATCGATTTGGAAATTAATTAATGGAATTCTTAATATCCATAATTTATGACATCACCGACGCAATCTTATTATATAAGTAAGAATGAACAGACTCAGCTCTCTCTCACATCAGGTGTCAAGTACTGAGAAGCCATTGAAGGGAAAAACCGTCGTTATCACTGGAGGCTCGAGAGGAATTGGTTTGGCAATAGCAAAAGCGTGTGCAAAAGATGGTGCCAATGTTGCCATACTCGCTAAGAGCACTACAGAAAATCCCAAGCTTCCTGGCACGATATTCACTGCAGCTAAGTAAATATAAGATCTTGGAGCTAAAGCACTGCCTTTACAATGCGATATTCGAGATGAGAAAAATGTTACAGACTGCATTCAGAAAGTTGTGCAAACTTTCGGAGGAATAGATATTTTAGTAAACAATGCATCCGCAATCAGCTTGACTCCTACTCTAGATACTTCAATGAAAAAGTATGATTTAATGCACCAAATAAACATCCGAGGAACTTTCATGGTCTCAAAAATATGTCTTCCGTATCTTGTAAAGTCAAAGAATCCGCATATTTTGAATCTGTCGCCGCCACTGAACATGAAGCCTCATTGGTTTTCTGGACACGTTGCCTATAGCATGGCCAAGTATGGTATGTCCATGTGCGTGCTAGGCATGGCTGAGGAGTTCAAAGACCAAGGCGTTGCAGTCAATGCGCTATGGCCGAGAACAGCTATCGCAACAGCCGCAGTGAAAAACTTATTAGGCGGTGATGAGTCTATCAAGAAATCAAGGACTGATGCAATAATGGGAGACGCAGCTTATATCATCCTCAGTTCAGACAGTCGAAAGAATACAGGAAATTACTATATTGTAAACTAATATATTATTTAGGACGACGAAGTGCTCCGAAAGTCTGGAGTTAAGTGTCTGAGAAAGTACCAAGTTGACCCATCTGTCAAAGAGGAGGACTTGTTACCAGATTTCTTCATCTGATCCATGATAATTATTCAAGTGAGAACTCTTTGGCATACAATATTTAAATTGCATCGATGAATTATTGAAATTTGATGCTTATACATGTTAACTTTTAAACTGGAACACAACCCAGCAGATGATCAGAGCTGAAGGAAGGCCAACCAACACTGAGCCTGTCTGCAAAAAAATACAAAACTACATATTCAAGTTTTCGGACTTGCTTGGTCAAGGTAATTTCTCCAAGGTTTATCGAGCTTACCACGAAATTACAAGTACGAGAGATCTTAACTGTAGATGAGTCCGTGGCCATAAAAATTATATAGCTAAATTCACTGAAGTCTCAGAAATTGGAAGAGCTACTTTTTTCTGAGATTGATGTGCTAAAGAAACTGAACCACCCAAACATACTTCGATGCTATTAAGTCTTCACTTCGAATCGAAACTGTTACATAATCACTGAAATATGCAATGGTGGTGATCTGGAAAGTAAACTGCGACGATAGCACCACTTCTCGGAGCAAAGCGCACAGCCAATCATCAAAGACATATTTTCGGGACTTCTCTATTTAGCCGAAAAGAACGTCATCCATCGTGATCTTAAGGTAGCGAACGTATTCCTACACAACGGTAAAGCTAAAATTGCAGACTTTGGGTTTGCTAAGTTCACTAAGTAATTGGTGTTCTATTCAGAGATAACTTCAAAGATATTAACATTGGGTCTCCCATTTACATGTCTCCATAAGGGCTCATCCACAATATCTATGGACCCAAAACTGATATTTGGGCATTCGGGGTACTAATATATGAACTTCTGCACGGGTAGACTCCATTTGCTCACTGCCGTACTGAGACTGAACTTAAATATAATGTGAATATCCCTATAAACGCAAAAAAGCTCAGATCAGAAATTTCACCTGAAATCAAATAAATCATTACTTTGTGCATGGAAGTTGATGAATCAAAAAGAGTAACTGCTGCATAGCTTTAAAAATTTCCATATTTTCGAAGACTATTTGAAAAGTCTCCGCTCAAGAGAATGTAGTCACCTGCAATGGAGAAGAAGTATTCTGGTAGCCAGAAAACAGTTGGACCAGCGTCATCTTTTAGTCAGCAGGTTATTCAGAGGCATAATTTTCTACTTCCACGAGAGGAAGCATCTGAAGTGCTACCCAGTTACAGAGGAGTTGAAAATCAGAAATCAAAGAGTCCCATGCCGGTGGAAACTCATAAGCTAAACAGTTCATCTAATCGATACGAAAATAGAGGAGGTTTTTCCACTGAGAAAAGAATGGTGGGGTTGGGGCAATAAAGAAACGAAGTGTATGACGGAAGACAAGGTGTCAACACGGCTGCTATTCAGTTGCGAAATGGTCCAACTTCGACTCATAGTAAGCTGATCTCTTCAGTTATTAGTTTTAAGGAGTGCGTAAATCTGCTCCATTATTGTCGACTAGTGTACAAGTACGTGACATTCTTGAAGTCGATGCGCCCTAACGAAGATAACCAAATTCGAGTCCTATCTAGCTGGGTGCTCGCATTCATCGATGATATAAAAGGCAAAATTAATTAAAATGGTATCACCTACGAAAGTGAAAATGCACTGATCCGATAGAAGAAGTTGAGAGAAGTCATAAATGAGTATACTAAGAAGTATACTCAGTAACTTGTACAGTTGTCTAATTCTGAAATTAGTCTGCAGAATGTGCTTAACTTCGTGCAGACTTCTTACCAAAAAATAGATGCTGAGATTTCAAGTGGAGCTGATAGCTTATTATTTGGCCATTACATCGTGATGATTCTTGACTGCACCAACATGCTTAAAAAGTGCTACGATGAAAGAAACTACAAGATATTCAGTCACTTCAAGGAGCTAGAAACCTTCCTAAACAAAAAAAAAGACTCTATGGATCTGCAGTCCTACAAGTTGATCCGTAAGAAAATAAGCTTCGGTCTTGATCGCGCTTCTGGTTACTGAACAGTATGTACGAGCTAGCTTCAGAAAGTTTAGTAATTCTATAATGATTTTGTCATATTTAGAATAGCATATAATGGTGACAATAATTTTAAACAGGCATCAGCAAACTATAATTTCTTTGTTAACAATATAAATGGACAATAATCGCAGCAAAGCCGGACTTTCCCTGCAAATTAGATCGTCAACCTGGCTCAAAGATTCGCACTCGCTCTATGACTACGAGTCGCAGAAAATTGTGGCCAACTCCTTCGGCTTTCCTGTTAACGCAAAAGCCATTTCCATTTATAGGAAAAGATAATGTAATAGCCCTGTAATTCAGCATCAACTATTATTGCGCTATAATAAACACTTGACCTCGCCAACAAGATAGATCTAGACGAGTATCAATTTTTGACAAGGTTCTAAATCAAAGCGAACTCCAATTTAAACAAGCTCCGTCTCGAGTTCGATCACGAGAAAGTGCCAAAGTTTAAGAAGTTAAGCAGTGAGCGATTGAACACCGACTAGTCGAACTCAGCCTGCGAAAACAAGGAATAAGACACATACATAGTTGTCAAAAAAATTAAAGACGCCAACAACGATCAGCAAGGATGCAAACTCACCCCTGGTCACACGATCAAACTTGGTCGAATTTAGTACTTTGTTAGCGAAATAAAGTAACTAGGCGTCGTGACCAAGGCTTCAAGAGATGGTATCGCAAACACAAATAACAAAATATTCAAGGTGAACACCTAAAACAGTTCGACAGAGACTGCTGAGGGGAAGAATCCCTGTAAAATATGTTTAGATTAAAGCTAAACTCCTGAAAACTTTTTGTTTAACCCATGTCTATGCACGGGCTCTTGCGGTACAGTTCATATTGACTGTTTAACCAAATGGATTCATTTCAAGGTCAAAAAGGAAGCAATAGGAGGAACAATTCATTTCAACTTTAATAAATTTTAATGTGAAGTATGTAAGCATGATCTCCCCATGATTGTTGAATCAAGCCTTGGTCAAAAATAACTGTTGCCCATCTAAAAACCATAGGGTAGCTATATGATTTTGGAAGGCGCCTGCTAGAAAACCAAAAGTGTTATGTTAATTCAGAACGTGCCTGCAGATGGAATTAAGCTTGGAAGAGGTCATGAATGCGAAATTAGAATAACAGATATTTCAGTGTCCAGGAATCATGCTTGTATCAAGAGTCAAGGAAGTGGATTTTACATCTTCGATAACAAGTCAAAATTTGGAACTCTTGTCAAAGCTGAACCGCTCACACTTGAATTGGGCAAATTGCCAAGAGCTATACAAGTTGGTCGCACAGTACTTCATCTCTGCATCCAGAAGGATTACCCTAAGGAAATTCGGCCAGAGTCAGGGTTGAGAGTGCGCTTAACATAATGAAGGGTGATAAATTTTCAAGCTCTATTAATAATACTATCATACATTTAGACGTCATTAAAACAATATCTTGTAATTATCATCTATGAGCAAAGAGACTGGCATGGGGCTTTCAAATTCGATCTCGATTTCTGCTGAGGGTCTCCAGAGCATGCTATCCAGGCCGACAGACCCAAAGTATCCTATGCGGCACATCGCGTGGACAGATGATTTCACGGTTGAGTTGCCTATCAAAAAGTCCGTTGGTGGAATTGGATCGATTCCTTCCTCAACATTAATAGATGAGTTCAGGATAGCAGTGGTGAAATACGCTAACCAGCCAGCGCAATCCGTTAAAAGAAATGGCAAATGGGTAATAAAATTGCTATGTAGGAAACTATTAATTTTTTACAATACTTCAACCTTTGCCAACGCTTTGCTTCTAGTTTGATCGCCTACTAGTTTCCTGAGTATAGCTCAGTCAACATAATTGGATTTAACTCCCCTGAATGGGCTATTACCTTCTTCGGTAGTCTGTTTGCGAGATCAATAGCGACGGGCATCTACACAACAAACAGCCAGCAAGTTTGCGAGTTTATTGCTCAAAACTCCTAATGCAAGGTTGTAGTGGCAGAAAACATGGGATATGCTCAGAAATACTTGGACCTGCTTAAGTACAACAAATTAGCACTCATTATTCTCTACAATGATCCCACTGCGGACTTAACTTCCTATAATGGCAAAATTGTTCAGTGGAATGACTTTATGAAAGAGGGAGAGCGTATCGATGTTAAAAATGTGGAACATCGAATGGGTAAAGCTAAACCGGGAAACTGCGCAACTCTTGTTTATACTAGCGGGACCACTGGTATGCCGAAAGGCGTCATGTTATCCCATGACAATTTAACATGGACTTCGCGTTCTATGGATGCTTATCATGACAGAGAAAAAATTGCAATGAAGCTCGTATCCTATTTACCGCTATCTCACGTTGCAGGACTTTTCGCTGACCTCATAACTCCAATGATGAATGGTTATCATGTTTACTTTGCACAACCTGATGCTCTTCAAGGGTCTTTAATATAAACCCTTAAATAAGTTCGACCTCAAGCATTTTTTTCAGTCCCTCGAGTTTGGGAGAAAATTGACGAAAAAATGAAACAAATAGCAAAACAAAATGGTTGGCTTAAGACTAAAATTGCAACGTGGGCAAAGAATTTAGGTCCTGAAGGTACAGTCCAATAGATTAGAAATCAACCAACAAGCCTACAATTTAAAATAGCAAAAGCTTTAATTTTTAATCAAGTGAAAAAGCAATTAGGTTTGGACGAGTGTAAGTATTTCTTGTTTGGTGCAGCTCCTCTAGACCCTCAAATAAGACATTACTTCTTGAGTCTTAATTTCTTCCTTATAAACAGCTACGGTATGAGTGAGAGCACAGGACCACAAAATTTTTCAAACAAAGACGCATTTGACTATAAAAACTTGGCAAGTCTTAGAGAAGTAGGCAGTAACATTCCCGGCACTGAAATAAAGATAGCTAAATAGAACGATAAAGATGAAGATGGTAAACATTCCACTATTTAGGATAAATCTGTTACCGAGGCCGCAATGTTTTCATGGGTTATTATAGAAATCCTGATGAATCCCAAAAAATGTTCGACTAGCTCGGATTTCTTCGCTCTGGTGATATGGGTAAGATAACAAAAGACAATGTTCTATTTATCACAGGCCGAGTCAAGGAGTTAATTATTACAGCCGGCGGATAAAATATTCCACCTTTGCTTATTGAAAATTAAATTAAAGCTGCCATGCCTTACATATCAAATGTTATGGTTATAGGTGAGGGAAAAAAGTATTTGAATTGTCTGCTCTGTTTAAAAGAAGATCCACCAGGTAGTGGCAAGCTTGAAATTAACGCAAAGCAGTTCCTTCATGGCAAAGGGTGTGAAGTTTCAACTGTGGAATAAGCTCGAAAACATCCTAAAATACAAAAAATAATATTTGAAGGCCTATCTATTGCCAATTCTAAATCCATTTCGAAAGCTCAGAGCGTGAAGAACTTTTATATCCTTCCTTAAGATTTCAGCGTAGATAATGGAACATTGACTCCCACGCTTAAACTGAAAAGAAAATAAGTAATGAAAAAATACCATAAATAAATCGAGGAGACCTATATGACTCCCAATCTTTGAGATTCACCTGATCAAAATATAATTAAATCATATAACATTTTCGTTAATTAATAATATTAATGCGAAAAGTAAATTTACTAATGGGACGAATTAATTAGCAGTGATTATATTTTGTGAGAGCATTGATTTGATATAGCAAATTATCTATAGAATATTTCTATATTCCATAATAATTTGCAGGCTGATGGCGACACCAAAATATCATGACATTCGGCGCTTAAACAAAGGAGAGCTCAATGCTTTAAAGGGAGATGTCGAGAGATCTCGTATCGCTGTTGTACTTTTATTGCTATGCAGGAAAACATCACAAAATTAGGAGCAGCTGAGGGCAAGTATAAAACTGAAGTTAGTAGTCTTCAATCTGAACTACAGTCGTGCGTGGCTAGTCTCAATATAGAATCCAAAAAATATGTAAAAAATGTGTGATTTAGAAAATGTTGAGCGAGCTGATCTCGATACTGAAGGGTGAAATGTTCAACTACCAAAAAACACGTAAGCAGGAAGAGGAACAAGAAGAGACTAAGAAAGATAAACTCATCAATAAATCACAATATGAAATAGATCAGATTTTACAAAAGCATAACTAATAAATAGCAAAAATCCATAATCTTAAAGATTTGGCGAATAGTCGTCGAAGTTAAAGAGTTGTCTACTCAAGTCTCTTTAAGAAGTTGGAGAAAGAGATCAAACACTTCTAATAAATCTACAAAGAGCAGTTAATTGCTTCACAACTTCTGAAGAATAATTTTTCACCTGAGAAAAAATCAATGGTTGTCTGCACCGAAGTAGAAGAACATGAATAGGCGTCAACATATTTAGAAATATGTACTAAGTAGAATAGGTGTTCTACTCAGAAAAGTAGCAATTAAAAAGAATAATGGAATCTGACAAGCACTTACAAAGAGGAGTCAGGTCGCCAAAAGCAGTAAAATTGTCAAAATAGAAAGAAAATATATCTAGCCACAGACGACAAGGACGAGAGAATAGAAAAAAGAGAAGGACAGCACCGAGAGGATAAGTTAACTCATACTAAGAATATATTAAACAAGATCAGTGAGTATAATAGCTTGATTGAGAAGTTGAAGATACACTCCGAGAGTGAAACAACAGAGTAAATTTTAACACACTTTTCGCAAATAGAAGACACAAACAAGCATCTGCTTGACAAAATTTATGAGTGCGATGCTGAAATTTAATAGGTGAACAAATAAACAAAGGAATTAAAGGCGAAAATAAGTGATGAGGAAATAGCAAAGATGGTGTGTCAGTAAAATGAGGTTGAGTTCGTTTGCAACAAGTCTATTCTGAACTCTCAGCTTATACAGTTCAAGAACACCCAAAGATAGTAAGAGCATGCCCAACTCATCCAACAAATCAAATAGATAATGAATGTGTGCTGCCTTCACCAATTTGGAAACCTCGCTGACAACTAGCTACCTGCGGAGTTGTGCAGGCAGTTAGATGATATCATTCTTACAGTATCGACACACACCAACCCGGACTCAAAGTCTAACAACCGAAAAGTAACGGGTAACTCATAGGTAGCAGTGGAGGGACTGTTAGACAAAATGGAGAAATTCAATAACTCATAGAAAATACTTGACCGTGATTTGTTCCAGCAGGAGTACTACAGAGAGCTAGGCAAGAAAAAAGGCAAGCAAAAAAAATAAAGCAGCAGATGATTATGTTATCTATTTTATTATTCATTATCACTGACAGTTCATGCATAGATATTGATGCCTAGCACAGATGGCATGGTACTCAAACCCACAGCAACAGCATCTCACCACTTTTTAGTCTGGGTTGTATAGTTTGAGGCAGTGGCACACTAACTGGGGTTCTGGTTTGGGAAGATTACTGGCTTCATCAAGTCTGCTTCTTATGAAGAATAAACCTGATCTCTATCTTTACCTGTAATCAAGCTTCTCATACTCCTCTAAAGGAATAACTGTAACTTTTCTCACAATCGACTCCACATACTGCCAGTCTTTGTGATGAGATGCAATCAGCTATTTGTCTGATAAGAATGCAGGAACTGACTAGGCATCAAACCCCTCAAATTTTGAGTAATGCCAGCTGACTAAAATGAGCGGAAATTCGGCCTGAGGTGCCTTCCCGATAAGCATAATCTGCCCATAAATCTCTTTACTGGAGCTTGGGTCTGTACGAAGACCGATGTGATCTCCCGCCTTATATATTGTATTTTGGAACTTTAACTTCTATATAATCCTCCGTTAAAATAAATGTACGTAATTTCTGATTTGAAGTCAATGAGACCGGCTTCCAGTGCATCTTATGAGCTCACGTCGGATTAAGTAAATGAAGATTCGAGTGAATCGTTTTATCGATCGTTTCCGCTTGAGTCCATATCAATTATAGCATATTAATTAATCAAAATATTTATATCATAGCATTTGCCCAATCGAGTATTTTCAACTTAAGCCTATAAATGATACAATCTTAAAAATATTAACATTACAAGTCTTAACTAACATCCAACTTTATAGACAATTTCAACATCGAAGCCTGATTATTGAGTAACAGGAACAGTTTTTGATTTATGTTTATAAATAATTGAATTGAATGCACCCATCACTGCCAGACTACAACCCTCAGATTGATGAGAAATAAGCTAACAAATAATACTTCGAGCCAAACCAATCGCGTTTCACAATCCATAACACTAAGTCACCTGTTGACCAAATCCACGCAGTCCCAAAGAATAGCATCGATGAGGGAATCTGTACTTCCTTGGGAGACGAGTTTAAGGGCATTTGTGTCAAGTTTAGCTATGTGCTGCTGCCTCGCCACCAGGACAATACTAACTACCACGTGAGAAACTGGGATCTATGGGGACCATTCCTTATGTGTTTGATTTTCGCCTTCTTCATCGATAGTAAGAGCATCGTTATCTAGACTCCACAAGCTTTATGGCACTACTCTTTGCTGTTTTCATAGGAGGAGTGATAGTCACGTTCAACATCAAAATTCTCGGCGGCAAGATTTCTTATTTCCAGTCAGTTTCGATCCTTGGCTACTGCATTTGCCCCATCTTCATAGCTTTAATCATATTACAAATTCTCAAGTTTTTCCAGATCAACAACTCCATCGTAAGACTCGTGTTCATTGTCGTTGCCACCATTTGGTCCATTTTAGGTACTTTTGTGTCCTATCATAGCCGCGAGAAGTTTCATTGGTGTGAACCTGCCAGACCATAAGAAATTTGTTGGACTCTACCCGATCATTGTGTTTTACTTCTTTATCGCAATTTTGATGATCTTTAGATGAAATTTCTGATTATACACTCGAGACTATATCAACAATCATTCTGCTCAGAATAGCGGCAGGTTTTCCTTCTAGTGAGTTTGCAAATCAGCTGTTCAGCCTCGCACATCTTGTTGTACAGCTCTTATTGTGTTCGGTTAAACACAGGCAAATTGAAGTCAGCTCTGATGTTCTTGTATTGGTCATATATGGTGTACCCTGAGCTCATGAAGGGCTGACTCCCGCTTCCCCAAATACGCTCAATGTCTTCATGTCTACCAGTTTGCCGCAGCATCTTTTACTTGCAAATCATGCTTTATTTTATAATTTCGACCTGCCTAATTTTTTTTCTCGCGCTAAAGTGATTAAGGAATTCGATAATTTTGATTAAGCCTCTTCGAATACAATCCAAGGTAGCACTATCCGAGAAGTCCAGATTTCCTGTTTTGATGAAATTAGAAAGCTATTTTGGATATACATAATCTTTACTGTGAACCAGTTCTTTTGTTATAATTCTTCCCAATTTGTCTTCATTTGTCTCGTAAAACCACAGTAGTGAGTTATACTATTTGATAAAAGTATTTCGAAGCTGAATGACTGTTGTTAACTTCTCCTGATTTACTTTCACAACGCTCTGGCGCTTCTGGGCTTTTAATATACCCATCATGGTTTAACCTGTTTTTGATTTCTTTAGACTTGTTGTTTCTCTTCTTCCGGCATTATGTTACAGTATCTTTGAGCCAAAAATAATGGGGGAGGACTCTCTCTCAGAGCAAAATCTGACACTCTTCATCATTTATATGGAAGTTTTCTAACTTAGAACAATACAATGAAAATATATCAATCAAATTATATTTCACATCAGCATTCATCATTCGAAATTAGTGCGTTAAATTTATGTTGAAGTATAAGAAAATTTAGTATCAAATTTCTTCGATGAAGCTGGCTTCACCATCGGACCCTCGAATCGTTATGTCTGAAGATATTGCTTCTGAGTTTCGCTTTTGTTTTATGTAAACAACAATATAACAGACTCCAAAGACTATGGGTTCGCCTAGCATGACCAAATTGAAGTACTGCATATCTGTGGTTTTGCTAAAGAGCTCCCACATTCGGATGCTAATATAGTACAGACTGAAGGCTAACGATGTGAATGAATACAGAAGAAAGAAGGTCCACTTGCGGGACGGCAACAGATAGAGCTTAACCAAATAGATAGAGATCAGCACGGAAGCTACTAGATTAGGCAGGATGAACGTCGTACAGAAAATAACGTAGTCTAGAGTCTCCTTATTGGTAATGATCCGCCAGCACATACGCTCGCTCTCAGTGCTGCTGATGTTAATTATTATGAGCAAAAACACACATAAGACTAAGGAAGGGATGTAGGCAAGCACAATGTTCTTAAACATGAAATGAACTAGGTTGAAGTATTTACCTGGGGCCATCGCTTATAAGTACACCAGTCGAGTGATGAATATGATCCAGAAGTTGGTAGCAACGATAAAAGCCATTCGCCCAATGATGCTCAGCGTACACAATATGCTATTGCTGTTGTCAATATATCCAAGCACTTCTGAAGCTGAGTATAAGATCTGATTGACAAGCAGAATGGTTAATACCTGCATGATAGGGATACAGTCGTATCTCCACCTGAAGCCAAAGAGGGCCACTAGAGTCACTAAGAACAACATGACTACTACTGAGCACCATACATTTACACTTTAAACATCTATGCTAACATCCTTGAACATTATAATATGTTACAATCATAGAGTGTTATCACTCTCAGTTTAAGTTAATTTGACTCAAACTAGACTGCCCTTTTGTCAAGGCATTGTTACGGATCTCTTCGAATCTTCTCTTGAGGATTTATCCTTTCTTCATTCGCGTTACGAAACTTGCTCGCGGTTTGACCGGTTCGTCTTCGACCTTTAGCTCCTTAAGCGAGGGGAAGCATGACACCGGCACCGATGTGAGTCTATCTATAAATTAATTTCTTTGCTCGTTTTCCTTGTCTATGCCTTGTCCATTGAACTTAGGTGTGCCGACACCGCAATTTGGCTATATTTACAAATTTGTGGACTCTTACTTCCTTCTCATATAGAGAGGGTAGCGAGGCTTATCGGCTGCTATTTTCTCCCATTTCAAACTTGGATACGCATTATTTTTAGTGCTCTGTCTAAACTAGGAACTAAAAAAGTCTTTGGGGAATCGATTACTCGCGCCGGCTGTAGAAATGCGGCGTCTCAAATTACAAGCATTCTTAAATTTAGAGTTAGAATGCTTTTCTTCAACTTCAAGCGAGAAGCTGTTATGTTGGGCTCTCCTAGTTTCGGATCTGAGTCGGAAACGGAATCCTTGCACTGAGTTACCATTAATAGTGCCGGGAGTCGTCGGGAGAGTACTGTTATATTTTGGCTCATTTGTGGTGCTCTGGGGAGTTAAGTGCCTAAACACCCGCATTCCCTAACTGATATTTATATTCATTTATTAGCCGACTCAATTTGCCTATAACTTTTCATTTTTTCCTGCTGAGTTCTATTTCAAAAAAACAGGATAATTCTTTGTAAAGCAAAAGTGCAAGTTTATTTAATCAATATGTTTTTTAGTTTTTAGTAATTTAAGTCTCTTATAGAAACCTTATAATATATTAGCAAATCCCTCCTTTAATAATATCAGAATGCAGTCGTACCCGGACTTCGTGGGCATGGCCAACGAAGCACACAATTTGGCAGTATATAACCAGCTTTATGAGCACTTGAATAACTTTAACACCATCGAACACGTCTTCGTTAACGAGTGCATCAAGTCCGAGAAGCTGCTGTTCGTGGCTTGCGAGATCCTATCCAAAAAACTAATCAAACACGAACTATTCACAGGAGTCGATGATATGGAAATTAACAGCACGGGCAGCACCGCCATGGATGATAAGAAGTTTACTATGTTCAAAATCTGTAACAAAATCTACTAGATCATTAACAGCGCAGGGGATAAGCTTCCTGCCTATATTACTCGATCATGCATCAACGTGATTAGTCTGTGTATCAGCTCCACGGTCACAAGTGTATGTCATTTCGAATCAATTTTTCTCAACTATATTAAGCTGCTGGTGCCAGATTTCCGTATTAACGAGGATTTTGTACAGTCGCGCGACAACCAACTGGCTTTCATTGAGCCCAGTCCAACTACTCTTGGTTTTCACCATCAGTACATGATTGAAATTATGATTTCGTTACTGGACTACATCATCAACAGCACATACTTCATGAACTATTATTACTTTCGCAGGAATCTGTATGCCTTCCGTAACCACTACTTAGGTTACATGCTCAACTACTCAATATTCTGCATCAAGAGTATGTTCAGGACGACAATAGATGGATCAAACGTTCAAGCCCTCAGTCTCAGCAAGAGTATCAGGCCTGCTCTAAAACTTTTTGAGGCCATTGTAACCTACCCTTTCAGTCTCAACATGCATTAATCTGAAGTCGAGGATGATATTCATTAGAACATTTCAGGACTTCAGGCTGAAATTTACTTTCCTTCCTACTTTAGAAATCTGCTTTGTGACACCGGGCTCCTCATGGACCTTATAGGTTACTATTCTAGACTCAACAGCGAAGCCAAGGCCTTCGATGAGATCCGTGAAGACATTTACTCACTAATCCGCATAATTGGGCGCATTCTTAGTACATCGGAATACGTATTTGCTGGTGAGATGGAGAAGAAAACATTCAGATCTTTAAGTATCGAATTCATTACCAAAATTCTACGAGAAAATGTCTTTTTCGATTCATACCTCATTCTTTGCATTTCCAAAATCAACGTGAAGTTTATGTCGGTCGAGAACGAGGATGAACTATTTGAAGGCAAAAGATAATACTTTAATGCCTTGATTGCCTTCATTTGTAAAGGAATTGCTCTTTGTGGGGGCAAAATAGAAGATGGAGACAAGCACCCGTACAGGCAGCTCTTTGAAGTGTTAACTGCATTCGTAAACATTAGTGCAAATACTATTCTCGACGCTGACTCCAAGAATTGTGCACAAGAGGCACTCAATATTTTGTTAAAATCAAGACTCATTAACAATGAATAGAATCACAGATTGATGAAGGAGTTTGGGTATAACAATAGCCAAGAAATCGATTGTTTCGGATAGATATTCGCAAGGGTACCAGAAATATTTAAAATAAATTTGGCAGTTAACTTAACCATCTTGCACGAGCTCAACTTGAAGGCATTGAACGGAGATTCATTGACATTGTGGCTTCATCTAACTGCTCTATTATTACCCGAGCACGATACCAGCATCGAGCAGACACAACTAATTTTGAAATTTTTAGAGGCCGCCATCGAAGCACGAAGTATTGCCAGTCTGCACTATATTCAAACTCTGGTGTAATAAATACTTTACGAAATTAAGGACGGACTTTCTACAACATATCTGTGGAAGTTCATCGAGGAAACAAAGTCCATCGGGTTTTAACAGTTTCTCAGTTACATAATCGAGTATGCAATGAAAATTTTAACAGTACCAAATTACGCTCTAATTTAAAACTGTCTGGCCCTATTCAAAGCAATGTTCTCTAAACTGTGTAGGTATAGGCATAAGTCTTTCATTAAATACTTTGAAATCATTTAACAGGTATGCAAGTAAATTGACAAGACTATGCTGGTCCATCCAGATTATATAAAGCTGCGGATCGGGTTCTTTAGTATTATTTCTATTATTTGGGTCAACGAGGGGCAGGTCAGCTTTGTGTACCGGATTTTTAACAACATCAGACAGTCACTTGGCCAACATACAGATCTTGTGCACTTTGTCAGATACATGACTGATATCACAGGACTGTTGGAGCCAGTGGAGTCTTCTTAAGTGTACAAGCTGCTCATAGAGTTAGTCTTGGTCGACATGAGATCAATATTGCCCTTTTATTTTAACACTCCTCAAAAACTACATGCTGCGTTTAGCGAGTAAATATTTCTAAAAACATTTATAAAGTTTTTGCTCACAATTGTCAATGATAATGGATATCGATTAACCAATGATGTTCACACTGAACTGCCCTTCGAAATCGAATAAACATTTCGCCTCTATTTAATTGAGTCACTAAAGTATGATTACCCTGTTAAGACTATCGAAACATATCTTAAATTTTTGAAACTAAACCCGCTCGGTAAACTACTGCCATTAGAGAAGTCAATGAAGGACAAGAATAGTCCGCACTACAAATCGCTTATTCGTTAATACTTCTAAAACTTGCATAGATTAGAGACTCTCGAGGAATTTTACTATATGTACTCGTTCATAGATGACAATATTGACCTGATGGTAGACTGGTGGGAAGAGGTGATGACACGCGGCCTGAAGCCTGACATTAACGTGAGACTAGTTGTGAAAGCCCACATCTGGAATAACTCCCGGCAGAAGGAACACTTAGGCAAATTACTCTTTCGCATTTCTCGTTTTGATGATAGCTACTGGACACTCGATTGCGACTCTGCAAATGAATCGAAGTATGCTGAGTGGTTCGCAATCAATTACCAATGAAAGATATGATAATTTATAGCTGTATTTTATATTTCTATTTCCAAATTGTAGACGAACATGTGCTATAACAACGAGCGCATTTAGCTGACTCATCTACACCCATATGAGTATCTAACTTCGTTGAACTCCGCGTTTGCTTCATGCAATAAAGCTAATTCTAAGTGCACGTCGTCCTACTCCAAACTGAAGCTAACATGGAAACCTTTCAGCATTATGAAAATTCCTAATGTAAATCTGTTTGTATGATAGTGCTTCGAGGCAACTTACACGCAGAAGAGTCACAAAGACAAAGTCAACAAAGTAGAACTCAACACGGTCATCGATGAAAATTAAAGAAAAATGTGGAAGGAGCATGAGTAAATTCTCAAACGTCACAAAAACAAGTAAAACAAAAACCAATATGTCCGGCCTAAAACTGGAAATCGCAGAGAGTACAACCCATGCAATACTTCGCTTAGTTCGGCTGAAGGAAGTGCTAACATGATGCTCAAGCGACTGTAAGATAAAGGCGTGAAGCTAAACTACAATAAGAGCCAATTAGAGTCACAGGTGCTCAGGAAACTGAAACAAATATAGACTCAGCTACTCAAGAAGAAGTCATGGCGACCCCAGACAGCAGTCACACAAGCAAAAAAAAGTGTCTACATTGAGAGGTGCAACTAGGCCAGCCTGCATCCGAACGAATCTTTCCTAAGTCCGAAAAAGTACGTGGCAAAGGAGAACAATGGACCAAAGCCAAACGAGTATCTGTCGTATGGGAGAAGCTATGAGATCGTGCAAGACTACAAATAGAAAATTAAGGAAGTGGACTGCGCAATATCGGAAGCTAACATCAAAAAGGCAGCGGATTTACTTAGGAATATGGAAAACATTGTCGAGAAGCTGTGATTATTATAATTAGTTACATTACTATTATGCAATAAAATAAATGTAAGCGAACTCAAAAAATTCAACGGATATCGACCGCAAACTTGCTATTTATTACCACCCTCTTTTTCAATAAATAATCAAAATCACTCTAGATCTTTTCCAAGATAATAGCAGTAAGTTTTAAGTTGGGTTGTTGGAGTTTGTGGAGTTCAACCTCAAACTTCAAAAAGCATTGCTTCCCTCTTTCTAAATCGATAACGCGCTCATCTCCGGTCTTAACGACTGGGTGAAATAAGTGGCCGAGTGTCTGACCTATGAAGGCATGGTATCTACTATCGGGTGCGTATAAGTCACATCTGCAAATGTTATGCAACTGATTGAAAAGTAGTACAGCCAATGCACAATTCAATTTTTTGAAAGCAAACAAAAGTATTTATAAACACTCAGTAAAGTAGCATCTCATGATGCTTTTAAGCTTTTGGGTGTCAAAATAAACAAAGAGGTGTTTAGCAAGTTCATGTTTGACCTCTGTTACACCTGGTGCGAGTTCCTAGATGTGTAACTATTCTCATACTTCCTAATTGGGCTGTACATCCAAATATCGGAGGGTGAGACTATTTAAGGCTCCAAGTTTAAAAATACGACGAAAATTACTACCATTGACCTGTAATTCATGGAGGAGTTTGAGGAAATTAAAAGCACGCATGCCAAAGTGAGAAGAAAGTAGCTTCGATATTATCGAGCATGGTGCTAGTGGAACTACTTACGGGTCAATTAAGCAGGTGAACGATTAATACTCAAACTAGATGAGCTACACTCTGAAGATAATCGAATTCTCCAGCTCGCAATGGTCTTCGAAAGAGCCATTCAAATAATCAACTAATAAATAACTAGTCAAAATCCGAAACCTTAGGAAAAGAAGCCACCTCGTAAACCTCAAAATCCAGTCAATAGAGAGAATCAATAAAATAAAGATTTCCTCATTTTGAAAAAACTTAACATCGAGCCCAATCAAAAAGAGTAAGCCAAAGAGAAGCAAACTCTGAACAATGAAGCAGCGTCTTCAACAGAGGAGCAAATGTTTTCATACCCAGTCCCGGACCAGTCTGCAGTCCCCCAGTAGTTTGAAATAGAGATTGATGAGCAAGGCAACATGTACTTGAAAAGAATTGTGAAGATGCCTGTCTTCGGTATCAAAATAGAGCCAAAACCATTCTCATAAAAATATGTTATTTTCAAATAAATAATCGACCGAAAGAAGAACGAATACAGAGAGGTAAGCAACCTATATGGCAAAATGGAAAATATGAAAATTAGGCTATAACATAATGCCAAAAATGATCCTTATACTTTTAAAAAATCGGCAAAAATTGAAGAGAGAGACAGGTTTTACCTGCAACCGAAATTTTCCAACCGTGGTATGGATAAAACAATACATCAAAAGCTGATGCCCTCTGCCAGCTAGAAAGAAGAAGTGGTTCCAAATGTTCCCCTGATAAAGAAATAAGACAAAATATCATTAAGAGAAAATAAGGAATATATCCACAAAGTTATGGCGCCGGCATTTCTGACGGATGATGCAAACAATTTATCCTATGCTGAAACAAAAGAGGGTCAAATATATTCTAACTCAGCAAACGATGAAAAAAGGTAGATTAGAATCGGGCTACCTAAGCTCAAGCATATGTAGTTTCGAGTGAAAGCCATGAAATCATATCATTTGGTGGGAAAACTGGCCAATGATAGATCGCTCATCAATGAGAAAGTCAAATCAGTTTCACAAAGCATGAATAACGAGCCATAAAAATCAAAGCTAGACAGTTTCAAAGATGAAAACAAGCACATTTGGAGTCGATACATGGACGAAGAGGAAGTCAACCAAATGAACAACTATCAGGAATTCTATTGGAAGCTGCAGGAAGCAAAGAAAAAATTTGGGTTTGAGTTCCAATCAGAGTTTAGAGTTAACTTAAGACCAATGCTCGCTTACGAAAATAAAAGGTATGAGCTTGGCGGGTATCTCACTAAAGAAGATCAATAAAGATTCTCGCTAAGGATGGAAAAGCTCATCAATAAAGAGGATAGGAAAAAGAAGAATAAAAAACGGAGAAGAAAAGAGTAATTGAGACAATATAGAAACAGCTTCAAAAATAAGAAAGAAAAGTCTTTGTACTAAGATATATTTATCAACTATCATAAAGAGGCTATCAAATAAATAAAAGTGTAAAGAAAAAGACACGCCTCTATGATTGTAAAATGATTTTTAGTTAAAATATTTGAATTATAACTAAAATTTGAATGTCTGTGCTAGATCACGAGGATATAAACAATTACATTGTCGAGTACCTAAAGGCTCATGGTATGAGTAAAACTGCAGATCAAATTCAGCACGAAATCAACAGTATGTTTGCATACATTTAGGCAAGTACATTGTACGCAAAACTAAAATATACACTAAGGGACTCGAGCAACCGAGACTCATTTCGATGAAGAAAAGTAACTACAGCTGCAACAAAAGAGAAGTCAATTTGGAAAGGGAGCTCAGTCATGGACAGAAAAAACTCAAGCAGGTGATCTCAGCATCGAAAAATGTTTTTACTGTAACAATCAGTTTAGTGCAAATGCTTACAGAACTAAAAGAATCTCAAAAATCTGAAATAGCAGAAATGCTTGAAACATATAAATTTCAGCTCACCAAATATTATCGCGTAATCGAAAACGAGGGTAAGCCATAGGGTGAATAACCAACATAAACAGTCTTTTTTGAGCACAAAAATAAGCTTTAAAAGTATGTTGCTGAAAAGAATGTGGATGGAATCTGCTAAGTTCTGCTAAGCTTTAGAGTCAATGCTCTCCAGATAGCTCCAGAATTACGTAAAAACTTAGTCTATGAGCTGATCAGAAACGACCTTTTCAAGATAGATGAGAATGAAAATTTGCAATTTTTGTCAGACCTGTTGGATAATCCAAATGCAAAACTTCGATACTCAATTCTTCCTCTAATTAGCATAATATGCAGTACCCTACGCGGCGTAGAGTACATCACGAGTCGCAAAGATCTGAGCATTGTGCGAAAGGTGATCAAGGTACTTATGCAAACATTCAGATTCTCAAAAAATAGTAAAATGGATCAGTAATTCAAAGATTTTGCTTAGCCATGCTACAAAAATGTTCCGTGAAGTAGAGCGTAGTTCCTGTGTTTGTGGAGTAGGAAATGATAAACTGGGTGATGGATCTGATATACAAGTCCATCCATGACAAGTCAATTCATCACTTTTCCCTGGACTTCGGGTCGGCTCTGCTAGCGAATATCATCCATGCATCGACAACGCTCACGTACCTGTCGGCTAAGCCATAATACGCTCAGAATGTAACTGTGCTATAACTCAGCTGATGGAGACGATGCTACGATACATGCGCGACCCTATCCAAGTGTCAGTCTTGATGCACATTTTGATATGCTTGTCTTACCTGTCCAAGTAGTAGTACTTTAAAGCGCAAAAGGAAAAATGTAAATTTGTGGACCGCATCAGTGACTTCGTGGAATACTACTCTCAAATTAATACAGCTGAAAACGAGGCAGCTGAAATAGACAAAAGAACAGTGCTTGATCTTTGTGCTCACATGTTCCACCCTAAGGATGTAGACCTCGATAATTCGGAGTCCATGGAGTACAATGAGCTCAAGACCGAAGACAGAATTCGCGAATACTAAAATGAACAAGGAGAGCTTATTTTCGAGTGCTTTCAAGACTAAGTGTGAATATTTGATGATCTGAATAAAATTAATTAATATCAATGCTCATATTTTGGATTTAAGCTCGCATATCTTTTGGTTCTTGAGTCGCAACTGTTCGTTGATTTGCTTTAATCTGCCAACAAACTCTGATCTGTCTGACTGGCTTGCATAGTCGTCATTGGAGGCAAGAACTAGCTTCTCCTGTTCGTCATAGAGCTAAAGTAACTATTTTTGCAACTCTACTAGCATAGCCTCATCAATTGACTGAGACTGTACACTTCTGCCTTGATCATGCAAATCCTCAGCTGGCAAGTGGACCTGCTGGAAGGGTGAATGGGGAAGAGGGGGGTACTGATTCGTATAATAGTAACTGTTTATAACTGCCCCTTCGTTCTTTTAATTTTCAAATTCACCTTAAAATGTGATGCGATGTACTGGTCGATTTACTGGGTGCTCACAAGATCGCATCGTAAAGCTTGCTTCTTACTTTTACTTTCGTTTTTTTCTTCCCTCCTTACTATTCTATTTTGGAGAAGCTAAATTTGATATTTTTGTTACACCGTTCGTGTTCTTGACAACACGCTTTTTTCTTGACTCTGAGCTTAATACTGATTTCTAGTCTACTTTTTTCTTAAGTTTTAATGGTTTTCCAACACTTTTTGTTTATGCTGGAACTGGAATTGCACTCTCATCAAATTAATCTGAATCTTCTTCTGACTAAAACCCGATAAAACTCTTTCTCTACTTAGAAGAGTTAAGATGAATAAGTGTTTGAGGAATCTGTACGATGCTACCTTCTTTGCTTACATTTTATTTATGGTTAAGAATAGGATTGTCTTTTGTACTTTTTAATTGTTAGTTTTCTCGAACAATTTAGTTTATTTTTTCTTTTTCGAGATTAATGATTTTACCTTGATTACGGATTAGTTATCTAAAATCTTCATCTTTTTTTTCATAAGCCTCTCTAAAGTATATCGCCTCTTTTCTCTTTTCTTCAATTAAGCCCTACTTAATATGTAAATTTTCTTTAATTTTTTAATTTTATATTTGAACTTTCTTTAACTGCTTTTCATAATTCTATGTAATTGCTTTAATCTCTTAAGCCTGTTTATTTTTAAGATGATGAATTTAATTTTTAACTTTGACATTTTACTTCTCTAATTTCTCCATGTGCTAAATACTTTTGCTATATTTTTCTAGCAAGGCTGCTGTGGATTTATCTTTCATGTCTTCCATACTCTTGGCGACCTCGCTTAGCTTCTTAACTTAGCATTCAGCTTATATTGCTTTATTTTTGAGCTTCTATGCTTATGACTTAATCTAATTGCATTATTTTGTTAATTGTTGACAACGGACTTGCTATGATTCACACTTTAAGATTAGCTATGTATTGTTTTTCTATAACATTTTTATTTTTCTGATTTTTTACTATTTGGATTATCTCAAAACTTTGTTTTACTATATCAAACTATCCAATCTAGCAAGACGAGGCTACATTATTTGTATTTTAGCCTTAAGCTACTCTTCAGTTGCCAACGATTCTGACATGGACTTGTTTTTGTCATCATGTATTTTGGCCAAGCTCTTTCTCATGAATACTTTTTCGTCCTCGAGTGTTTTCACTTTCTTTTGCAGAGCTAGCATGGCGTTAACATAGGACTTGCTCTTGTTCTACACCACCATACTCTGGTTAGTATTGGAGATCTGTGAGTTATTCTACTTGCCTCTCTCTACTGAGGAGTGCACAGTCCTCCCGAATGATAGCTCGTCAATTGTGTGCTCTCCCGTGTGATTGGGACGTGGATTGATTTGTTAGAACTGTGAGCTCCGGTTGCTCATCAGTGTCCACTCAAAGCCAGTATTGGCGGGTTGTACTGGGTTCGCGATCTGCTTCAGCCAGTATTCTAATTGTTTAGAGTTCGCTGAGTTGTTGTCCATGCTCTCGTAGTCTGAAAACACCGATGTAAGTTGTCGCTACATTCAAAGTTAACAGTCTTATAGATATAACTAATAGTACAATACAATAATAGTATTGTTAAAAAATATGCAGTATAAAATCAATTAATGAGAAACTTCTTGAAGCTATCCAATACTTTAACTATTTTTTAAGGGTCTTTATTGCAAACTTCTTTGATAAACTAGAGAGTTTCACCAGAGATGGACTTGCATTAGAGATCAATTTTAATTGATTTTTCGATGCTGATGTTGCGAAGCCAATTTTTCTTATTGTCTATCTGTTCATATAGCTTTAAATTAATCTAATCTGCTAGGATTTCATAGAACACATACTAAATATCCACTTGCATTATCTCAGCTATTTATTACGCATTTGTATTTATCGCTGCTATTATATGAAGCAGGTAATTTGTTATCTTAGGGCTCGGTATTCTGTCTCTGATGTAATTGATAGCTGGCTCGAACATAACTTCATTGAGTGTCTTGATTGCTTAAATTTTAGTTATTATATCTGAGCGATGCTTTAAGTTCTACTTCTCCAAAACAAGCGAACTCAAAATCTTTTGCTTTTCTGTTTAGAACTATTAAGACGAACCAAAATAGGGTTGAAGAGCTTAAAACTCAGTAGCTAAAATAAAGAGGGCTTTATCCATTGTCATTCTTTTGCATGCATTTGGGTTTAGGAATCCGTTAATTATTTTGCGAAAACAGCTTGGAGTTCGTTATTTATCGAAACAAATCTAATTAAAGATTATAGTTTAATAGAAGTGCCTAAATTATTCCTCACTTTGAGCCCTGAATTTGTGCGAGAAAGGACAGAGTAGATATTCGCTCTATTGGCATACTCCCTAAAATATTTAATAAAAAGTCATTCCTAGAGACCAACAATCACAATTGTCAGTGTATGGTAACTGAAAATAAGTCTAAGGGCTCATATATCCACTAGTACCTACTGCACTCATTGATTTCAAAAGATGATACTTGGCTTACCCGAAATCGAGCATGATGGCTGTGTATAAGTTGTCTTTGTTGGTCTTGACCATGATATTGTCTGGTTTTATGTCACGGTTGCTCACCATAAAAGATCGCACTTTCACTAACGCATTTATTATATCAAGGCTCACCTTTACTCCGAATTTCGCAGACTGTTTCTTCTTCAGAATACTGGTTTTGTAGAGATCAGAAAGCAAGAATCTCCTTAAATTCTAGCCAGGACAAAAATCCATACAGATTTCATAATTTTTATTTGTCTCATTGCACCACCTGAAACCTATAATATTCTAATGCTTAATTTTGGACAATATTGCAATTTCCCTTTAGATCTGTCGATTTCGACTCGAGACCGGATGTTTATCGATGATTTTTAAAGCACAGGTTTCAGTTTAATTTTCGATCTTATAGACGCGCCCGAATGCACCTCTACCAATTAAATTCTCTTAGTCTTCAAAAATCTGAGTCGCTTAGGTATGCATAAATTTGCCAAAGAAAATTTATTATATGTTGCATTGGTTCAAAATATAATCTGTTGGTCAAAAATGAATTTGATTGTGATCCAGCTTCCATAAAGATAATTAAATATAATACTCTAGTGCAAACAGTCTATATAAATTTGTATAATAATATTACTACCAAAGATTTGTTTATTATAGTAAAATTTAGTGCTTATAAAAAATACAGTACATTTGCAGTCACTTCCTGCTGTTTTATAAATAGGGCGCTTTATTATAGCTGTACAGAATGGATTTTTGGTGAGAGTTAAGAGAGGAATGTAAATTTTTAATCGCATTCCTGAAGTCTTGAAGATTGAGCTCAATATCCATTTCTTCCATCTAGAACAGAACAGGGATTATCACCTCAAGTATCGATTAGCTTATGGTGTCAATGCAGATTCTCTTAGGAGATATAAACCCATCCTGGTCACTGTCTAATTATGAAAAAAGCCATGCTATCCTCTTTATATACATTTGCTCTATTATCTATTGTGAGTGCTCACTAATTTTTGGTTTTTGAACCTAGACTTATATTTTTTTCTAGACTTTCGATAACTAATAGAGATAATCGTAGACTTCCTTCCCTTTTGGAGAACGACCTCTTGCTTTACTCAAAATTCGTGGTCGAAAAAGTGGCTGTCCTAATTAATCTAGTTTCTATTTTATCTTTTTCTCTTGAGTCATTTACTTTAGCTTGTTATTCTTTTGCTCAAGGAACTACTTGAGCCTCTAATCAAAATTTCCTTGCCCCTTCATTTTTACAATTTGTTCAGACATTTTATTTAGAGTCGGACGGAAACCCACTTGACTCTTTGAGTAATTTCTTGAGCACTATTACAATGCGCGACAAGAGCTATCTCTTTGCATTTTTCCGGGATCACGAGCCAGCTTTTGACTGATGATATTAACTTTTGGCTGAAAAGAACAGTTTTAAAGCTATCTTTAAAATCTAAGTGCACGCTCCGCTTCAATTTTAATTTCAGTATCTTTTGCTTTTCGCACCAGATACTCTTACACAGGAACATTTTTGTACCTGTCTGCAGCTATGATTTGGCTAACTTTATTAATTTGGGGCCTGTAAGTAAGCTCTTTATCTTATTTGTCTTCTTTTTATATTTTAGCTCTTTCCTTTATTTTGTTTAGGTAGTTTTTCTTAATTTCCGACTCGTTGTACAGTCTACTCGTGACTTTGTTAACTATTTTAGTCTTCTCAAGCTTACTTAAACTTTTCTGAGATGACTGCATCGACTGCATCTCTGACTTTTTCAGCACTTTTACTCGCTACGGTTTATCTTAATTGAATGAACAATTGGCTTTTTTACTCTTATTCCTTTCTTGCCTGTAGTCGAAAGTTTTAGTTGTCTCTAGTGATTGGGGTCTAACCTATTTTTGATACCAACTGTCCTAAACGCTTTAAAAGTTAAAGTTAGGGATTGTTTTATCCTTCTCGATCAGTTTATTTTGAATTTCTTGGGCATTTAGTTGCTGTCTTTTCTGCTGAATATAATTGGCAAATTATTTATTTTTAGTACTTTAAGCATTTTAGACATTCATGAAAGTTTAAAAAGGAGTCGCATTGCTATTTCTATTTTACCTAGAGATACGAGGTACAATATTTCCATAGTTACTTCTCTTAGAGTTATATCTATTGCCACTCTCAGTTGACTCTAATTCAGCATTAGGAATTTTCGAGTTTTACTAAAATACTGGGTAGCTGCTATTCTATTACTACAGTGGCTCATATCGGCCTATTTTTTAGAAGGGCGTTGTCGAATCCCCATTTCTGCGATATGTGTCTTACTTACGGTGCTCGTAAGGAGTCGTCATGTTGTTTTCATAGTTATTTATGTTCGACCTTTGAGTGCAGGCGTCGACGGGAGACTTACTGAAAATGTCTTTCTGAAGACTCTCTCGACTAGCTTTAATCTTGTGGTAAATATGCTCAACAAATACAGAGTTAAGACGGTGTTTCTGTTGAAATTACTAAGCCAGCTTATAATCGTCATCATTTTGGTGCAAGAAAATGCGGTCAACTTGATCATTATATATTTCTATCTTGATGACGGCTAAATTAAGATAAAGGATGTACCAATAAGAGGACCTCTGCTGTTGGCCCGAGACTAACTGATAGACATTATTGATTATTAACTATAAATATCAATAATAATCAGACAGAGACTTACAATATTAATTATCATTGTTATTGAATAAAGGTTTACTTCGAGCCACTTCGTGATGCTTGTTGAAGATCTTTTTTAATAGCTTTGACTTCGTGTCCGCTGTAGTCTTTGAGATAGTCGAGCAAAATGTTTCTTAAATCAACCATAAAATTTTCTTATTCTGCTACAACTGTGATTATTTTCTGCTATAGACTATGATTGTCTTCGTGAAACTCAGTCCTACAAATTGGACACTTTTTCTATTATTTTTCGATTATATGCTTTTCAGTGCAAGCTGGACAAAAGCTATGCTGAATTATTAAGTGAGTACGAAGCAAGGCAACATCATTGAAGGGGCTCTTTCAAAACAAATACAGCACTCAGTCTCACTTTATGCGCCCGGTGTGAGAGTGTCACCTGATTGTTTTTTCTTCCTAAAATGCTTCATCGTCTAATGTGATCGGTAAATATTGCCGAGACTCATCACGACTGGATAAGTTTTGAGCTCAGCGATTTAAGGTCTGATAGTAAGGGTCCCCTTTACGATCGAGGTAGTCCAACTATAATGATTATACTGCAAATTTGATGTAGAAAAGTGGAGCAAAAAGTCGAGACCTTGGGCGTTCTATCTTTGTGATGCCAAGAGTACCTGCAAAACATGTTGAGCTCGTGTACTAGATCTTTTGCCTGCTGGTAGGTCAACTCCTTGGGCAGTTTATCCGATGTCCTGTTCGTAATTATCCCCATTTAATTATTTTACTCGCTTTTATTTTCAATTATGTATATCATTTTTATAAGAAATTAAGTCTGAATGAATTAATCAAGGCTTGCCCAGCGCAAAAGCGTACTATAGATAAGTATTTGAAATTTATTATTTTAAGTTTCTAAATTCGGAAAATGCGATTTTGTTTAAATATTTATCTACTGCTACTTTCTATGTGCCGTCTTCTTTCTTAAAAATTTCAAACAAAATTTGCTTCAGATATTTATTCCTGTCAAAATATCGGGTACCTTAATTAATTAACATAATACTTGACTAGCTAGGTTCTGTAGAGTCGAACCAGCTTTTAGACTTCGCAATTCTTATTTAATCCACTTCCTTTGTCAAGGGGTTGTGCTCGGTAATTTACAACTCATATTATTTCATCTCACCTTCTGATGGCAATTGCACATTTGAGAGAGCGATGACAGTAAAGATAATCCACAGTTATATTTCGCCTTTGCTTTTCCGATCGAATTGGCTGATGAATTTTTAGTGGTGTTTTTTAGTCAATTATTTCCATTTTTAAGGCAGAATGGTTCTATACCGTTGATTGATCTTAATAAATAATAGAAATATACCGAGAGTTCTTACAAAAGAGTGAGAAGCCTATTATTTTTAATACTGATGCCAGCTTAGGATTCACTTTTAAATGCTCTAATTAGTTATTTCATCCCACTAATGGTAAATCTATCACCTTGAACAGTTTAAACAGCAGCCAAAATAACAGGCTAAATTAAAAATAAACTACCTTCGGTTTCTTGAAATTTCTAATCAGCTCCGATTATAAAATTTATGTATAATTTATGGAAACTTAGTTTTCTATCTTGGTTTAAGACTAGATAGATTTTTTGAAAATTTTAGTCATTTGTATTACTGATCTGTTTTCAACTCTATCTGTATATTTATAAAGATCTTATAAGTCAGTGTAAAGTTTTAAACCAGTCTCTTGAAACATTTTTATTTTTTTGACTGCAAATGCCGAAATTACTTTTACTCTATATCTAAAAATAGCTTTTTCAGTATTAATAGCCTTTTTATATTCTTTTTACTCAGAAGTTAGTTCAACTTTCTATTAAGGTTAATCTTTACCACCCTTTTTAGCTTGTTTTTTATCATCTTTTTTTGGAGGTGGAGCTTTACCTCCTTTTTTGTTTTTATCGTCAACAACTTCTTCCTCTCTGTTGAAGAGTCTCATGACTTCCGTTACAAGTTTTTCCAATCTAGGAAAACTATTTTCTTTAACAATTTCAAGCTCTGCATCCAAGTTGAGCTCGTTGGGGGGATCCTGCACCTCTCCCGTGCTTATAGAATACTTTTTAGAGTAAAAATCTGCGATGATCTGTTGACAAACAAGCGATCTATTAAGCTATATCTGCAGCAAAATATGAATGCTAGACATTACTTGATCTAATTGATTTTCAAGCCATCCCGATTTAATAATATTTTATCTTTATGCAATTGCGTCTTCTTTCTTTTATTCTATCAAGGTTAACAACTCGAGTTCAAGATCCTCTATTCTTTGGTGAAGCTCCTCCTTAGTGAAGCTTTGAACAATCATATCATTACTTTGGTCGAAAAATTTATTGTACTCAATCTGAAACTTTTTTACTAAATAAAATCTTTGATCCTCCCTTGTTAGCATTCTAAGAAAATTGAGCTTGGTAGTAGAAATATGTCTATTTTTTGCTTCCTCTTGCTCTCTGAGCGATTGGAAAATACTTAAGAATCCACTAATTGTTAATTTCTAAGTGTTGTTCCAAACCTTTTCAATATTGTCCAAAAATACTTTGTCCATTTTCGTTTAATTTACTGCTTTCTTAAATTTCTACTTTATAAGATCAGCAGTAGAAAACACACATTTCTTTTTGATTTGTTCCTATAATTATAAAGCTTATTTCTATTTTCGAGCTTCGTCTTTGTGCTTTTGTTAAGCAAAGTCAAGCTCTCTTTTATATTTATTTTTAATTTACAGATTTTTATTAATTACCTCAAAAACCCTCATTTTGAGTTCGTCAATCGAACATTAGCCTGAGACTGACTCCCAGCACTTCTGAACAAACTCTTGCTCGTTTTCTGTTATTCTTATTCCAAACTAGTTTAGCCAGTCTTATATTTTTTTCTTATTCTTCAACTTGAAATTATTTTTGTAAATCGTTGATGAGGCTTTGTCGCCAGTTGATAAAGTATTTGGATTGCTAATTTCATCATTTACATGGATAACTTGCCCCTATGGAGTCCAGCGCCTTCCTAAGAATCTATCTAATGATGTTTTTGGCTGAATGTCTATCCAAACTGCTAAATCAAGCCCACACGACTTTAAGGACCTCTTTACGATAGTTGTCTCAGACGGCCAGACTAATCTGGAAAATTATGCGATTTTTTCACTCAGCTTAGATTTTTACGAATAGTCTGAAGGCTCTGTTTTACCAAATGTCTTGGTTAGCTCAATACACTCTTCATAAGTTATAGGGAAGTTGACTAAAATTGTTTTTGGATTTTTTTAAACGTTTTATTTTATCAAATTAATCATTAGTTTGGTGGGCAAAGTCTTCCCAGAGTAACACAAATCAACAAGTTAGGCAGTTTAGCTTTAAACTTGAATTCCTTTGCTTGCCAAGCTTTCATACTCTTTGAGTTTGTTTTACACGAGTTGTGGGATTGATACAGTATTGAAACCTAACTTCTCTTTTATTAAATCTGAAGTAATGTTTTTGCCACTAAACTCAAGTCCTAAAATAGATATTAAATTCTAATGCTTTATATGTCCTTATTTAATTTATTGATGTGGTTCATAAAGCTCAGAGAATACCGTTTTTAAAATGTTCCCGACATAATAGTTATTGATTACGGTGTTTGGTAGGCTGTTATCTTCAGTGGGCTAGATTGGCTGATCTTAACCATCTCGTTTGATCTATATATCCCATTAACCTTTTCCATGGATATAATTGCTAAGCTCAAGCTCAGCGATTTACTTCTTAGAGTTCGCAGATTGTACAAACTAGTCGAAAAGATGTGTCATAAAAACTTCATTCAGCTCTTCTTTGTTAGTTTGTTGTCCATAACTGTATACTACTTCTGTCATAGAAATTACACTTTCGATAATATTTTTGCACTCATCATACATTTTCTTTCGTTATTTGACTGAATTGTGAATCTTTAATTTGTTTTGTCTCTCCATCCCATCACTTAGTTACTTTTAATGCTCTTAACGGTATGCTTTAATTAATTAATCGTCTTTGAATTTACTATTAATTGCTCTTATTTAATCTTTCTCTTTTATTTTATCGTTTTGACTATTTTTATTCTGAACAATAATTTACCTATTTTGCCAAGCTCTCCAGATCTCATATTCGATCTATTTTTCTTGCTTTGATGTTTGTTATAAACTACTCATTATGTATTTCTCTCTTCGATCTATTTTAATTAGTTGATGTTTCTTACTCTGCTCCACAATCATTTTCCTTCTTCTTTTTTCACGTTGATGTCGGGTGGTCTATATATCTTGAGGATTCTTCTTTCGCCTGGGCTCCTCATCAAGTTCACCAGTGGCCGACAACTTTGATGCGTTATCGAAGCTTGCAGAAACTCCAAATCCAGTTTCATTTTTTGGCTTTTGAGAGGTTTTCTTCAACAGCATAGGCTGTTGAGTTTGTATCTTTTAATCTTTCTCGTTCGAAGAATCTGAATCATCTTTTTTCTTGCCAGCTCTTTTCTCAAATTATTTCAAGTCTTTGTCAAGCGATTTAATGGCGCTCAATTCCGAAAGGGTCTTGTTTTGAATTTTTGTATTTTGGAGAGTCGCTTTGAAAGTATTATCTTTTTCTTATTGCAGTTTACGCACAGCCATATTGTTTGCCCACTTTTCAACATTTGATTGCTCCCAATCATTTCGGAATTGCGATGATTTTTTAATATTTTCTAATTGTTTTTCCCTGAACTTAATTTGACCAAGGAGGCGAGCTTGAGTTTATTTCTTCTCCTCGACTTCTGCCTTCTCTAATTGCTTTTGGTGAAACTCAGGATACTTTTGTAAATGTTATTCTAAATTTAACACCTTTTGCGCTTGATGAAGTTCATTTAATTGCTTATTAAAATGACCTTTAGAGATTTTGTCAAATTTTTATTTCGGTACAGGTATTTTTTTTAAAGGACTTAGTGGCTTCGTCGTTTTAGTAAGTTTGTTAAATGCACTGCTGGTTGTCTTTTCCAGTTGCTAAATAGATTAAGCAAATACCATTTTTAGTTCATATAAAACTTTCTTCGCCACTCCCGTTTTCTTTTCGATGATGTTCATGGCGATGTTAGAATCGTAGGAAACTCGGAGAGTCTTAAAGGTATCATAGAGCAAGGTAAAGTTGTTAATGCGTGAAGCTTTGTCATCTCTGCATTAAAATATTGATGTACTTGTCAATAAACTAATCGAAGTTCAACTGCTGACTGTATTTGGAGAGAAGCTCACCAAATAAGTAACCGTTATGGAAATCCTACTCAAAGTTTGCAATCCTCTTTGATAGCTGTACTTCGTCGTTCAGCCAACTTATTAACAATTCACTCATTGTATAATTATAGATGTTACATATTTCAAATTTATTGCACAGAAAACAGAAATCATTCCTCTCGACCTGTGTCACGGTTCGTTCTAGTACCCATTCCCTCTCTAACTTTTAGCTATGAATCCATTTGACCTCTGCTTTCAGGAGTGTCCATAGCCATCGCCCCTAATTTGTATTTCGTCTGATTCCCGAACTTTTGCCCAAACTTTTGCTTCTAGTTCGATCGACTAGTTTTACCGGCATTGAAGTTTATTGTCTCTCTATTTTTGTTAACAACTGGTTAAATGGTCACACTGGGCTCATAAGAAGAAATTAAAGATGAATGTTCTCTGCTATTAAATTTCAGCTTTGGTAAATGCCTGTACCTTTCAACTGTTTTCGATAACTCTTTGTAAATATCCTTTTTCGTCTCGGACACTCCCCTCTCCAGTTTACTACTTTTTTGCTCTATTAATGCCATTGACGATCTTTGTTATTATATTTGTTCCGTTGCACTGTTGACTACTCTGGTTAAATTTTTAACTAACTGTTCATTATTACTGAGATTATCCTTCGAAAATTTAAGTGCTTTCTTATAGATCTTGAGAGCCTCTTCAAACTATATTAGATTAATAGCTTACTCTTTTCAAGTGCTCAAATTCGACACCAAGATTGTGGTAGGCAATCGCCAACACTGCAAGCCTTTCGTCATTGATTTATTAATCTCCAGTTCCTTATTCTCCCTGTCTGTACTTGGCAAGCAGGGTCTTCAAGAACTCATCTTGCAAAAGGATGATAGAAAGCATAGAGTGTTGTAGAGCATCTTCATGCCTGTCCAGCTGGCTCAACACTGCGCACAAGTTTAGGTGAGTGTCAGCCAATGTTTTGGGCTCGTCTATTTTGAGTTATAGTTCAAGTGCCTGAATCAAATATGAAAGAGCAGTTCTTACTTTCCCTGTTCTTCTATAATAGCAAGCCATATTATTAAAGGTGGTTGATTTCAATGCTAATGAGTTCCTAGCCACCAACTAGGCTTTACGCAAATGGTCTATTGTTAAATCAAACTGCTATTTTTGAAGTTCAACCATGGCTGCAAGATTAAGATACTCGCAAAGTTTTTCCGAAGCCTTATCGAATTCAGGATGGTCAATACCATAGACACTCTTCTTGATGCTAACGATTTCTTCCATAATATCGATGCATTACAGATATTTACCCTGGTTCATGATGAAATTGTACATTTTTCTGCAATATATCACACTTGCTTGTCAGCTGTGTGATTTTCTCTCTAAGCAGGTTGTCCATCTCGGTTATATTTATTATAATATAAACTAAGTACAGATACAAAGACTAAATGCTGAGGAGCATCGAGCTGGCATCCCATCTTCGACTACCCCTGTTCTGCCCGTCCTACTTCGTGCTCGCCTTCATGCTCATAAACCTGGGCTTGTCGTGCCTGCTCGTGAATATTAACATATACTTGCTCTTCGCATTCACTTACGGCTCCCTGATGCTGTACCACTTCCACTGGATGCAGCTCTACTTGAAGGCTGTCATTGTACTCAACTTACTTACAATTTGGTCGTACTACAATGGGGTGGTGCTTAACCGTGCTCAATAAAATATTATTTTCTATACCCTTCTTTTGATCTTCGCAAAGCAGCTGATATTCTGCTTAATTGAAGCATTGAAATCTCTGTGTGTTATTAAGCCACTCGAGTATGAAGACATGTACTGGATTGTTCAGTTTGGAGTCATTATCTAGTTTCTAAGATACTTCCTAGAAATTCCGGAACTCAGAGTTGTCCCCAGCTTGCTGCGTGTCCTACAGAACCTTAGAGTTGGCAACAGATCATCCAATATCTCGGCCATTCGATATGGTGTGCACTTTATAAGAGAACTCCTTGTGAGAAACAGCACTGAGTGGATAATTGTCTCCATTGTAATCGGTTTCTGGGAAGCTGAAAATAACTACTCAAATCAGTTCGGAATTGACCGTATCTTTGGGAACAAAAAGGGAGTCTTACTTTACCCGAAATTATTTATCGTCTTTGGGTTTGTTATAGTCTCGCTTTCTAATTTTGCTTGGATGTTCGCAGGTCCATATGCGCCTATATGGGGAATGTGTCGCAAAATTATTTGGAATTATCTCAGAACTTAATGTAGGCTCTCTGACTTGTATACGAAGTACGCATCCGCCCAAATTATGAGCTTCACAATTAAGTAATAGTAAACTAAATAAGCTATTTGATAAAATTTATTATATTTATTTACTCATCAACCAACTGATATTTTTATGCACTATCCTGTCTCTGAGACTTCATTAGAAGCTGAGTCAAGATTTTCCTCCGGTTTAGACTGCACTTCTTCCGTTTTTTTGAAATACTCATGATTTAATACACCTGAAATTGAAAACCTGTTGATAGGTTTTTTTTACAGCATTCCAAACAAGAGATTGCGCTCTACTTCCTTTAGGTTTTTATATCTATCGGAGTCTTTATTGATTTAGCACTTGCCATTCTTCTCTATTACTTCCTCTATCGTGGAACCTTAAAAGAGGGGTCTTCGTACCAACCTGATTTACATAAAAAGTACAGTAGGTGAAGCAGGCAGCCAAGTGAAAAAATATCACAGCTCCGGTTGTAGTTCAGATTATCATGAGTGGCCTCCGCTATTTATGGAGCTGCATAGCCAGGAGTTCCACAGCGTACAAACACATAAGGCTTTTTATCCTCGTATTCGGCGAGCCCGAAGTCGATCAGCACTGGCTCGTAAATATCATCTGAGATCTTTCTCATCATTATATTTTCGGGTTTTATGTCCCGGTGCATTATACAACGGTCATGCAAAATACTTACAGCAATGCATATCTTATGAAAGTATCCCTTAAGTGATTATTCTGATTTAAAGAGTTTAAAGTTCAGAAAATTGAGAAAGTTCACACTCAGCCTCTCCATAATGATGTATACTGAGTTTTAATTGCAATAGACACCGTAGTACTTGCAGATACCTGTGTGACTTATACTTCGAGGAATTGCGTATTAGCGCTCAATGCCTTTCTATTTTATCACTTGTTTACATTGACGTTTCGGCCTGTCATCGTGAAAAGATCCTTCCTAACACATTTTATAACAACTTCCTTGTTGTCTTTATATCGCACTGCTGCGTATAGGGCTGCAGTTGTAGAGTAGAAAATTCGCTATAATACTTTAAAATTTGTATGGACGTCCAGTTGATAAAGTACTTTGGTCTCCAAACAACCTATAAACTTCTCAAGTTCTTCGGCGCCCTAGATGCCAACTCCAAGCTTGATAGCAACTTCTTCCTGGTCATCTTCAGAGGGAAAATAGAGCACAAGAGCATAAGGTTTGCCTATGGATCTATCAGGCTAATTTATTAATTGTTTACTTCATAAGTGCTTCTTTTAACTTCGAATCTGTAGTCGAGTGTAAGCTGAATGCCTCCACATATTTTTTTGGATTTTGGCTCGCACTCCACCAGAAAATCATCTCGAATCTGAAACACATAGTGCATGGAGGCAGGTATAAACTCATCTTCGTCTTCGCAATCAGGTTATTATGTAAAAATGCACTGCGATTCAATAGCTTTTTTCTCGATGTCTTCCATGGACTCGGGGGAAAGCGACCCAAGTACAGATATAAATAAGTCCTCGTCCATCTTAATTTAATATTATACCAAGAACACTCTTATTTTCTTTATCGCAACCAGCAAACAGGATAATAATAATGAAAATTTTTTACTATTCTGATATTGTTTTGCCTACCTCTCGATTGCAATTTGGAGCTAAAATGATTGTGATATTAATATTAAGTTATTATATGTCAGTTAGAAGATAAAACATGTCATGCGCTCAAAAAACTTGCTCTAAGCACCCTGATAAAATCGCGACTCACCAACTGGCCAGCAAAGGGGCCTTAAAAGAACTATTTTACTGTTAAAAATGTTCAATAATGCTAGCGAGTCAGGGATGCAATGTGATTAAGCTCAGCTCTATAACTCTTCCATTGAACAAGAAGGGCTCAGTTTCAAGTCAGAACTCCAGATCTTCGTCATCGAGACCATACTCGGTCCTGTCCAACAGAAAAAATGAGATAGCAGCATTTGTGTAAAATCTGGAGCACCTCGGGACATAAATAAACTACAAAATCTAACAGGTGGAGTAGTACCTGATAACATCAGAGACAGAGCACGGTCGCATGATATAATAGACAGCAAGGTTCTACAAGTCACTTTAGTAAATTTTGGAGCTGCAGAAATATACTACTTATAACTCAATTCTTAATAAGCGATCAATTGATGAGGCTAAGGCTCGCAGTACACGGGACTAATTCATTCAAGCCTCCGAAGAAGTATAGGCAATGCTAGCCGACATAAAGTAGAACATGGATGCAGTATAAACAGTAGACTACTCTATATTCAATGCCATCATCGGAGGCTACCATGCTAAGTTAGAGCGAGTTAGAGTGGCTGCTAGAGAGCCAGTCATGAACAAGAAAGTATAGCAATGCTAAATAGTATTCCCCGAAGCCTCCAAAGTGTTGCTAGCTTTATCGGATAAAATATCTATCCTCACCAAAAAATCAAACAACTCCACCGTTCATAACTCGATCATAGCTTCAATGAGACCACGGATGTTGACCTAAGAGGATGAGGATGTAAGAATATCATAACCTGAAGAAAGGTCAAAATAGAGTAGCTATTAGGAAGACTTCAACGCCCAGCAAAATGGTAATGAATTATACAATCATCTGAAGAAACCAGAGAGGAGGCCTCCCACTGACAAAAAATAATTTAGTGTGAAGAAAAGATAGCTCGCTTTCTCATTTGATGATAATTCCAGAGATGAACAGGACATACGAATCAGTGAAAGCATAAATCTGTTAAATGGCTCCAAACTAGCAATCATGAAAGGATTCGAAGAGGGTAAGCTAAGTAAAATTTAAGAAAGATTAAACTCTAAATAGATTTATGAGAGTCGATAGTCTCTGGGCGAATACTTAAATATCTCCAATAGCAGAGATCGGCATTTTGCTCAAGACACTGAAACTCTTTTGATTGCTTGATATTTTGGAAAATAACAATTTATTGTTAATAAAATCTAAGAATAAGATCATTTACTGGGCTTAATTTCAGAGAGTTATACGCTTCCAATTTGGGTTGTTTCGTACTTAGGCTCAACAAGTGGCACTCGACCTACAGAAGGATCAGGTTATTCCAAAGCTTCCATGTATTTATAGTACTGGCTTAGAGTCTTGTCAACTTCTCCCTTCATTTCCTTCTTCATCCGCTTATAAATAACCTGACGACAGGCTAGCATGACAAGAACAAGAAAAGCCAACAGCAAGCCGCATCCAACCATAATTTCAGCACTTGTAAACAAGGGAGGGTTGGTGATTTTTTGGCACTACTGAGTCTGTTGTGTTGGGTCAGGGTGGATTATACTACAAATTCTAAGCTTTAGATCTAGCGGGTCCCCGAGCTCATACTGCTTACCATTCAACAGGATGACTGGAAACTGCGTGATCTTCTCTTCAAGGTAGAGCTGTCTCTCTTACTCAAGGTAAAAGTTACTGTCCACTTCCGGCCGTGGTCCTTGGAAAGATTTGTTGAATTAAGATGCTATCTAGTATGCTTTGATACCCGCACTGAGCATTGAGCTTTAAGAGCACATTTAAATATTTTGCTATTGCCAGAGTGTTTCCAAGTTTTTATTCAAGCACTTCAAGTAGTAGTATGATGCGTATGTAAACCAATTGTTGACACTCTTAGAAGCGATAATAATTTGACGTAGCGACTCTCCCATTATTTTAGAACCTTAAGGCTTTCCCTAAAATTCCAGTTCGGAAGGGCAAAATCTCCCACTGGAGTAGCAGCCAATATATTGTTTTCGGCTAGTCTGAGAGTGTAATGCAAATCTAGGATGAAATTAGATATTATCGAGTTGATTAAGAATGAATTTCTCGAGTTCCATAATATACTAATATGCTTCGACTTGGTTCGGGGACATCCAAACCTCCAAATTTATCTTTTTATTGGGTTTCTCTGGACTAAAATCGGCAATTACAGATATGCTGACACCTGGGTTTTATGACATGTAGCTTATGATTCGATCATAGTCGTTGGGATCTATTTACAAAATTGGAATGTGTGCCACGTTTATTTCTCGATCATGAAGTGTATTATTGAGGTTTCTTTTTATTATTCCAGCATAAGCACCTGAAGCCCCAATATTGGCGGCCTTCACTGACTATAGGCACAGCTTATCGTCAGCCATTACAAATATGTCCTCCTATTGATCGTCTTCGCTGACTGGCTCGATCTAAGTGCAAGCTGACAAGGGAGATGCTAGGTTTATTTTACCATGAAGACTGCCAAATTTAGGCTTGTATCCGATGGGCGAGGAAGTCACCTTTATTTTGTTATCGCGAAATGTTTCCACGAAATCCGATGGACTGAGTAAAATTAGATTTTGACCAACGCAAAGTCCGATAATCAGTTGTAGAATTAATGAATCTTTTACTACCATTCTTTTTGTTTAGTATAAATTTTATAATCTATAACCTGACTATTAATTAAGATAATATTTGTTTCAAACATCAATGGCTCTTGATAATTTCTGGATTTGGTTTAACAAATGATCTCCTCTTTTTAATGTGGTTTTGTACGATGTATTTCTGAAATCAGTGGGGTCTGTTTCAATAATACCTTCAACTTTGTCGATTTTGCAGGGTAGTCTCCTGGCTGAAATTAGTTGTGATAACTCACGATCAATAAAAGCAGCACTCACTCCAAACTCATTAGCCATTGATAGAATTTTCACAGTCTTATACGACTACAGGAATTGAGCGTAAACAACAACTCGAGTTTCTCTTGTAAAATACTTCGAATGATTCTTTAAGTAAGGATCCGCTTTTACTCTGTCAATTATTTTAAGGAAATTCACGAAAAATTATCTGTATCGACTGTAGTAGAAACTTTCCAAATAATTTTTCAGTTCTGGTTGTTTAATCAAACCAACAAGAGCTTCTGATGAGTCAATAACTTTTTTTCGAAGAGCAAGCCTGTCTAAGCAAACAATAGCTGTGACAACTGCGTAAAAGACAAGAGTCTAATAGCTCATAACTTCAGGGCTGTTGAAAGTAGGGAGCACATCAACGAAAAGATTTGCCGCTGCTTTAAAATCTCGTATAATCAGGTTATATATTCCTCCATAAACTTTAAGTTTATTTTTTCTTTCCCAGTCTCCACCTTTTTCAAGGAGTTTATGGCACTCATCAATATTTTCCTTCACTTTATCGACATTCTCTATTTGAAGATAAATTCCAATTAACTTAAAATGTATGTCCATTTTCTTACCTATTTCAATAGTCTTTTTCAGTGCCGCACTTAATGTTTCAATTGCTTCATCAAATTTTTTGTAAGTATTAAATATTTAAGCCTTTGCTAGTAGACCATCCCTGATCTAAGTATCACCAAAGTTTTATTCTGCATCTTTTATCTTTGCATCAGCCTCCGCAATCTTGTCCTCGAAACTTTTCTCTATATCCATTTTAAATTATTTTTAAATATATATACCTGCTTTATCAAAAAGTATATATATGTTTAATTTAAGATAAAATAAAAAAGCAATATATTGTCAGAACAATTATCATTTCAGGCGACTGGCTTTTTGGAGAAGTAGGTCTGCTCGATGCGCGTGAACTCCGTCT